>LULI01001419.1_pt1 | contig 13615 bp, 20 predicted proteins | sample 728191 | NCBI WGS metagenome assembly LULI01 (sample SAMN03860293, study PRJNA289734) | marine metagenome | biome: seawater column; feature: ocean; material: water; isolation source: Red Sea water column Station 169 - depth 50m | place: Saudi Arabia: Red Sea | collected 2011-10-15 | depth 50 m | reverse complement strand
GTATTTGAATAAAACTGCTCTTATACATTATAATTGTTTCAAATAAAAATTGGGCAGGCTTCGAAATTTCGAAGTCCTGCCTTTTTTCATTTTGGAGCCCCTGTAAACATATCCATAACCAATCCAAATGATTCCATTCTGAATGGAATAAAAAGTTGAATGAACGATGGCAGAATACGTCCCGGTAGAAATTGAAGCCAAGTGGCAAAAATCTTGGGAAGAGAGCGGATCTTTTGAACCCGATTTCGAAACCGAGAAATCACGTTATTACATGCTGACGATGCTTCCTTATCCATCCGGGGATCTGCACATTGGGCACTGGTATGCCATGGCTCCTTCTGACACCTATGCCCGATTTTTGAAGATGCAGGGGAATGAGGTATTTTTCCCGATTGGTTTCGATGCATTCGGTCTTCCAGCAGAAAACGCTGCAATCAAAAACAACATCCATCCCAAAGACTGGACCTACAAAAACATTGAGCGGATGCGTCTTCAGCTTCGTTCGATGGGGAACATGTTCGCCTGGAAAAATGAGGTCGTTTCCTGTGATCCGGATTACTACAAGTGGAGTCAGTGGTTTTTTCTCAGGATGCTGGAAATGGATTTGGCCTACCGAGAATTTGCTCCGGTCGATTTCTGTAATCATTGCCAGACAACTCTTGCAAGAGAACAGGTTTGGGGAGATGAACGTCTCTGTGAACGTTGCGGGAACACGGTGATCCGCAAGGAACTCAATCAGTGGAAACTTCGAATTACCAATTACGCAGACGAATTGCTCGATTTTGATGGATTGGCCTGGCCTGAACGTGTGCGTTTGATGCAGACAAACTGGATCGGGCGGAGTAACGGGGTCGAATTTGATATCGATTTGGATCTACCAGGCGATTTACAGTTCCGTGTTTTTACCACACGGCCAGATACCGTATTCGGGATGACTTTTTGTGTGCTTGCTCCAGAGCATGAATTGGTCGAACAAATTGTAACGGATGACCAGAAAGAGGAGGTGTCCATTTACTGTGAAAACGCCATGAGAAAGGACGAAATCGAAAGAATGTCCGAATCTCAGGAAAAAGACGGAGTTTTCACAGGAGCCTACGCCATCAACCCTTTAAATGGTGATCGTGTTCCAGTATGGGTTGCCGAATATGTTCTTGCAGGCTACGGCACCGGAGCGATCATGGGAGTCCCGGCTCACGATCAACGGGATTTTCTTTTTGCACGACGCTATGACATTCCGACTCCAGTAGTAGTGGTTCCAGAGGATCATGATCAGCCAATTCCTGAAGGCAGCGAATTGGAAGAAGCACTGTTGGTCAAGGAAGGAAGCAAGATGGTCAACAGCAATGAATTCGATGGCCTGGTGTGGCCTGAAGGGTTCGACCGCGTAGTCCAGGCCATTGAAGACAAAGGAATCGGTAAAAAGCAGGTCAACTATCGGTTGCGGGATTGGCTGATCAGTCGGCAACGGATGTGGGGCACTCCCATTCCTGTGATCCATTGTAAAAATTGTGGAACCGTCCCCGTTCCTTATGAGGATCTTCCGGTGATGTTACCGGATGATATGGATACTTTCATCTGCTCTTCATGGTATTACTACGGCTATGTTTCTCCATATTGGAAAAAGGGCGAAAAGCTGAAAAAGGAAGATCTTCCCTGGAATCCAGAGGCGATTCAACAATGGTGTCCTGTAAACCAGTACACCGGAGGGATAGAACACGCGACGATGCACCTTCTCTATTTTCGATTTTTCACCAAGGTGCTTGCAGATATGAAACTTTTTGATTTCAGGGAACCTGCAACGCGTCTTTTTAACCAGGGCATGATCCTTGGCGAAGACCACGAAAAGATGTCGAAAAGTCGCGGAAATGTGGTTAATCCCGATGATCTGGTCAAAAAATACGGTGCCGATACAGTTCGTTGCTACCTCATGTTTCTTGGTCCCTGGGATGCTGGTGCTCCCTGGAATCCTCATGGCATCGAAGGACTTTCCCGTTTTTTTAAAGGGATTTGGAATCTTTGCCATCAACCTCAGAAACCAGAAAATATTGACCAGGAGTCAGAAAAGAAGTTGAGGAAGGCTCAACATAGGACCCTTAAAAAAGTAACAGAGGACCTCGGTCGTTTTCGTTTTAATACGGCCATCGCCGCCTTGATGAGCTTCCGTAACGACCTCAAAGACCATGTTCATCGCTGTCGGGAAGAAACACGCACCGAAGCCTTGAAAACCATGCTGCTGATGCTCGCTCCTCTTGCCCCGCATGTTTCCGAAGAATTATGGCAGTTGATGGCACCTGAAACAGGGTCCATTCATCAGCAAGCCTGGCCTGCTTTTGATGAACAATTGGCATCTGCAGAAATGGTGACCCTCGTGGTGCAAATCAATGGAAAGGTTCGGGACCGGATTCAATGTCCAGTAGGGTTGGAACAAAAACAAACTGAAGAAAAAGTGCTCGCCTCAGAAAAAATCCAAAATCTGCTTGAAGGAAAAGCAGTCAGAAAATTGATTGTGGTACCAGATAGACTGGTTAATTTGGTGGTATAAAATTTATTTTTGCCCTCCTTTACATAAAAATTCAACTTTCCTACTTCCAGTCTCTTGACTTGTTTGAAAAAACATGTCAAATTTGCGGTTTCGCATTTTACAGTGTCTGTCCCAACGCAACCGAAATTTAAGAGAAATGCCAACACTGAATCAACTGATCCGGGAAGGTCGTAAAAGTAAAGTAGTAAAAAAAGACACTCCTGCTCTTCAGGCATGCCCACAACGACGAGGGGTTTGCGTCCGGGTATATACCTCAACTCCCAAAAAACCGAATTCCGCTCTGCGTAAGGTTGCCAGGGTCCGTTTAACGAACGGAATTGAAGTGACCAGTTACATCCCCGGGATTGGACATAATCTTCAGGAACACTCTGTCGTGCTCATCCGAGGAGGACGGGTCAAGGACCTTCCTGGCGTTCGTTACCATGTGGTCCGGGGGGCACTTGACACCCTCGGAGTTTCCGAAAGAAAAAAAGGCCGTTCTAAATACGGCGCCAAGAAAAATTAAAAGGTCTTCAAAATGTCCCGACGCCGCGCAGCAGTTAAAAGAACGCTACTTAAAGATCCCAAATACAATGATACCCTGGTTAGTAAGTTCGTCTGCAGCCTGATGAAGCACGGGAAGAAGAGTGTGGCTGAAAGAATCCTTTATGGTGCTTTGGACCTTATATCAGATCGTGAAAAAGAAACTCCATCTCTGGAGGGGTTCAACCTACCAAGTTCCCATGCAGGTTCGGTCTTCCAGAAGCCAGAGTCTCGCAATCCGCTGGTTGGTTTTGTATGCCAATGGCCGAAGCGGAAAATCGATGCAGGCTAAACTTGCCGACGAGTTGCTGGATGCCTTCAACAACCGTGGAAGTTCCATCAAGAAAAAAGAAGATACCCTCAAGATGGCAGAAGCCAATAAGGCTTTTGCTCACTATCGCTGGTAATTTCAAGGATCGATGTTTTTCAAAATAAGGACAGGATACTCGAGTGGCCAAACCAGTTCCTCTGACGCGAAGAAGAAACATCGGAATCATGGCCCATATCGACGCGGGCAAAACGACCACGACAGAACGCATCCTTTATTACACCGGAAGAATTCACAAGTTGGGTGAAGTGAACGACGGATCTGCAACTATGGATTGGATGGAACAGGAACAGGAACGTGGCATTACCATCACATCCGCTGCGACCTCATGCCTTTGGCAGAAAAATCGTGAAGATTATTCAGTGAATATCATCGATACACCAGGACACGTGGATTTTACCTTCGAAGTGGAACGCTCTCTTCGCGTTCTGGATGGAGCGGTGATGGTACTGTGCGGTGTGGCTGGAGTACAGCCACAAACCGAAACCGTTTGGCGTCAGGCCAAGCGCTATCAAGTTCCAACCATTGCCTTTGTCAACAAGATGGATAGGGTTGGTGCAGATTTCAGGCATGTAATCAATACCCTTGAGGAGCAACTTCAGATCCAACCTGTTGCCATTCAGATTCCGATTGGAGCAGAAGATCGTTTTGAAGGCGTCGTCGACCTGATAACCATGCAGGCATATTATTTTGACGAAGCAGGTTACGGGGTTGATTTTGAATGCAGAAAACTTTCAGGAGACTTGGAAGCCGAAGCCAATCTTGCCAGAGCTTGACATAGAAGAAATCATATCTGTTCTCCGGAGAGAAACCCTTTCGGGAAGCATCACCCCAGTTCTTTGCGGAAGCGCTTTCAAGAATAAGGGTGTCCAGCAATTAATGGATGCAGTAGTAGATTTCCTTCCTTCCCCGCTGGATATACCTCCGGTTATAGGAATGCACCCAGTAACTGAAAAGGAAGTAAGCCGGAATGCATCTGTGGACGATCCTCTTTGTGTCCTGGCTTTCAAAGTGGCAACAGACCCTTTTGCAGGGCAAATGAACTTTGTCCGGGTTTATTCAGGAAAATTTGAAAGCGGAAAGTCAGTCTTTAATCCAAGGAAGAAAAAATTCGAACGGATTGGAAACTTGGTCAAACTTCATGCCAATAAACGTGAAGAAGTGAATCAACTACTTGCTGGTGACATCGGAGCTGCAGTAGGCATGGATTTGGTCACTGGAGACACACTATGCCCCAAAGAGTCCCAGTTGGTTCTTGAAAAGACCCAGTTTCCTGAGCCAGTTATGGACCTTGCCATTGAGCCCAAGACCAAACCCGACCAGGAAAAACTCCACGAATCCCTGACACGTTTGATGCAGGAAGACCCTTCCTTCCGCAGCAAAGTTGATACGGAAACAGGCCAGATGGTGATTTCCGGCATGGGGGAATTGCATTTAGAAATCATGGTGGATCGGCTCCAACGTGAATTCAAGGTGGACTGTAAAGCAGGTAAGCCGCGGGTCGCATACCGAGAATCGATCACTCAAACAGCTCATTCCGATGCACGATTTGATCGATTGCTTGATGGTAAAGAACAAAACGTCAGTTGTGGACTGAAAATCGAACCTTTAGAGGGTGGACAGGGATTTGTTTTTGAAAATATACTTTCCAAAGCAAATCTTCCTGAAGAGTGTGCCATTGCAGTTGAGCAGGGTATCCAGGATTCCCTTGGTAATGGAATGCTTGCCGGATTTCCCATTATTGACCTTAAGGCAACCCTCGTTTCAGCAGATTTTGAGGAAGATCAAAGCAGTCCTCTTGCCTTTTCCATTGCTGCAGGAACAGCATTTCAGCAGGGTGTCAGAAATGCTGCACCGGAACTGCTGGAACCATCAATGGATTTGGAGATTGTCCTTCCCCTGCAATATACCGGGGATGTAATTGGCGACTTGAATGCCCGCCGAGGACGGGTCCGCGGATTGGAAGAACGCAGCGGACTTCAAGTGATTTCGGGAGAAGTGCCGCTCAGTGAAATGTTTGGATACTCAACCCAACTTCGATCCCTGACCCAGGGAAGAGCTTCCTTTACCATGCAGTTTAATCATTACATTCCAGTCACAGACGCAACTCGTGCGACTTTGACAGGAGAACAGTCCTCCTACGTAGAGGCATAATTTTTAATTTAGCGTCACTCCGGAGAGTGAACGAATCATAAAAAACCCATCAACCGCAGACAGGAGAAGAAAAGATGGCTAGAGAAAAATTCGAACGCTCCAAACCTCATGTCAATATTGGGACGGTTGGACACGTCGATCACGGTAAGACCACATTAACTGCCGCAATCACCAAAGTATTGGGATTTCAGGGGATGGCGGAATTTCGTGAATATGGAGATATTGATGCAGCCCCGGAAGAGCGTGAACGTGGAATTACCATTGCCACCGCTCACATCGAATACGAAACGGAGAGTCGTCACTATGCCCACGTTGATTGCCCCGGCCACGCTGACTATGTAAAGAATATGATCACTGGAGCAGCCCAGATGGACGGAGCGATCCTGGTGGTTTCCGCTGCCGATGGGCCTATGCCACAAACCAGGGAACATATTCTTCTGGCAAGGCAGGTCAATGTTCCTTACTTGGTAGTTTATCTGAATAAAGTAGACCAGGTGGATGACGAAGAACTTCTTGATCTTGTAGAGATGGAAGTGCGTGAACTGCTTAGCTCCTATGATTTTCCAGGGGATGACATTCCTTTGATTAAAGGTTCTGCTCTTCAGGCGATGGAATCTTCTTCCACCGATGCTAATGATGCCGCGTATGCTTCCATCAAGGAACTGATGGATGCTGTCGACAGTTACATTCCTGAACCGGAACGAGATCTGGATAAGCCTTTCCTGATGTCCGTGGAAGATGTTTTCACCATCTCTGGTCGTGGAACGGTTGCCACAGGAAGGATCGAGCGCGGAATCGTTAATACCGGCGAAGAGGTTGAAATTACTGGAATTAAAGAAACTCAGAAAACCACTGTTACCGGGGTTGAGATGTTCAGAAAAACTCTTGATGAAGGAAGAGCCGGTGATAACGTTGGTCTGTTGCTTCGCGGGGTGAAACGGGAAGATATCGAGCGAGGTCAGGTGATCTGTAAACCTGGTTCCATTACTCCTCACACAGAATTCAAAGCCCAAGTTTACGTGCTGACGAAGGACGAAGGTGGAAGACATACTCCATTCTTTAACAACTACCGTCCTCAGTTTTACTTTCGAACCACTGATGTGACAGGTGTTTTGAACCTCCCGGACAATGTCGAAATGGTGATGCCAGGAGACAATATTGGCCTCGTTGTTGAGTTAATCACTCCTATTGCACTGGAAAAAGAAGTTCGTTTCGCCATTCGTGAAGGCGGAAGAACCATCGGTTCCGGTGTTGTAACTGAAGTGGTGAAATAAAGAGACACTCCATGGATCCAAAAATTAAAGTACGCTTCAAGGCATACGACGACAAACTCCTGGATCAGACAGTCGGAGAAATCGTGCATACGGTCCGCAGGACCGGTGCACAGATTGTCGGACCCATTCCTTTGCCCACCCGCATAAACAAGTACACGGTTTTGCGTTCTCCCCATGTGGACAAAAAATCCAGGGAACAGTTTGAAGTCCGGACCCATAAGCGTTTGCTTTACATCATGGATACCACACCTCAGACCATGGATGCTTTGATGCGTCTTGATATTTCAGCGGGTGTCGATATTGCCATCAAACAGGAAAGCTGACCCGTTAAGCATTTGAAAGAATCATGGCAAACCTGAACACCTTAGACTTGAATAATAAACCCTCTGGTCAGATTGAATTGAATGATCAGATCCTGGAAACCGAATACCATCCTCAGGCCATCAAGCAGGCGGTGGTTGGTTTTCTCGCGGCAAATCGGCAGGGCACCCACTCTACCAAAACCCGTGCAGAAGTTTCATATAGTACAAAAAAGCTCTATCGGCAAAAAGGTACGGGAAACGCTCGTTCAGGAAGTAACAAATCCCCATTGCGTCGTCACGGAGGAATAACATTTGGTCCTTCTCCCAGAGACTATTCGATCAGGTCCAACAAAAAATTCCGGAAGTTAGCTTTGCGATCGGCCATTGCCGAAAAAATTCGACAAAACCAGTTGGTGATTCTTGAAGAACTGAAGCTGGAAGATCATAAAACCAAGAATTTAAAGAAAGTTCTGGCAACGCTTGAAGCTCCCAAAGCCTTGATCGTCACTGAAAACATGTCTCGGGAACTGATGCTTGCTTCAAGGAATCTCCAAGGAGTTCATGCGATTAATCAGCAGAGTCTTAATGTCTATGAACTGCTTCGTTTCCCTAAAGTCATTTTTGTCAAAGATGCGATGGAATCCCTGAATGCGAGGTTAAGCGGATGAATCTCTACGACGTATTGAAAAAACCGAAATTGACGGAAAAATCCGGACTCCTCAAAGAAGAATTCAACCAGTTTGTTTTTGAAGTGGATCCAAAGGCAAACAAGGTTCAGATCAAGGAAAGTGTTGAAAAAGCCTTCAAGGTTGAGGTTGAAAAAGTCCGAACCATGAATGTCACAGGAAAGAAAAAAAGATTGGGTCGTCACCAGGGTAAGAAATCAAACTGGAAAAAAGCGCTGATCACTCTCAAAGAGGGGCAGACCATTGAATACTTTGAAGGCGCCTGAGAAAGCATACTGAGATGGCTATAAAAAACTACAAACCTACTTCTCCTGGACGAAGAAACATGAGTGGTTTCGTTTTTGACGAAATCACAACCTCAACCCCGGAAAAAAGCCTGCTTGCCCCGATCAAGAAAAAAGGCGGACGCAACAACATGGGCCGGATTACAGTTCGGCATCGGGGTGGGGGACATAAGCGTCGGTACCGCATCATCGACTTTCTGCGGAACAAAATTAACATTCCTGCAAAAGTCGTTTCTATTGAATACGATCCGAATCGAACCGCTAGGATCAGCTTGGTGCATTATGCGGATGGTGAGAAGAGATACATCCTTACTCCTGAAGGTTTGAATGTGGGAGATACAGTGGTTTCCGGGGATCAGGTAGAAATCAAATCAGGGAATGCCTTACCTATGAAAAACATTCCGGTCGGGACGATTTTACATTGTGTGGAAATGCGAAAAGGAAAGGGTGCCCAGATCGGACGCAGTGCAGGTACCAGCATTCAATTGATGGCAAAAGATGACAAATATGCACAACTTCGAATGCGTTCCGGGGAAATCCGAAAAATACGGGTAGAATGTATGGCAACCATTGGTTCGGTCGGAAACGCACAGCATATGAATGTGGATTTGGGTAAAGCCGGCCGAAAGCGTTGGCAAGGAGTCCGACCCACCGTCAGAGGTGTGGTCATGAATCCGGTAGATCACCCCCATGGCGGCGGAGAAGGAAGAACTTCCGGAGGTCGTCATCCTGTCAGTCCCTGGGGAAAACCAACCAAAGGAATGAAAACACGCCACCGTAAAGGTGCTGACAAATTGATCGTCAAGAAAAGATAAGCATGCCGCGTTCTCTTAAAAAAGGCCCATTTGTTGATGGGCATCTGGAAAAAAAAGTGCTGGCGGCCAACGAAAATAAAGACCGAAGGTTGATCAAAACCTGGTCCAGGCGTTCAGTGATCCTGCCTGAATTCGTGGGTCTCAACATTGCTGTTCATAATGGCAACAAATTCATCCCGATTTATATCACCGAAGATATGGTGGGTTACGGAAAATCCGATAAAAGGGGTAAACGCTGATGGGTGCCAAAGCGACTGCCAAAAACGTGAGGGTTTCAGCCCGCAAAGCGAGATTTGTGATTGACATGATCCGTGGGAAAAAAGCTGATGTTGCAATGGCACAACTCAGCATTCTCAAAAACCGTGCAGCTCAGCCAGTGATGAAAGTTCTTCAGTCTGCCTTGGCGAACGCCGACCAGGCTGACCCGGATGCCGATGTTGATGAATACCGTGTTGTTACAGCGTATGTTGATGAAGGAAGAACCCTGCGCCGCTTTCGTCCAAGAGCCATGGGTCGAGCGACCACCATCCGGAAAAGAAGTAGTCACATCACCCTTGAAGTTGGTCTTTAAAACTCCATTGAACTGAGGAAAAGTGGGTCAGAAAGTTAACCCGATAGGCTTAAGAGTAGGAATTTCAAAAACATGGAATTCCAAGTGGTATGCGGGAAAAGATTATCCCGAGCAGCTTAAGCAGGATCTAAGCATTCAGAAATTTGTGAAAAAGAGGCTTAAGCATGCTGCCATCTCTCACATCGAAGTTGAGCGAACCGCAAAGAAAACCAACGTCAACATTTTCACTGCTCGTCCTGGGATTATCATCGGGCGAAAGGGTGATGAAGTCGAACGGCTCAAGCATGAGTTGAATAAACTCACTCGGCATGAGGTGATCGTCAATATCAAGGAAATCAAACGGCCAGAGATCGAAGCAACGCTGGTGGCAGAAAACATTGCAAACCAGCTCGAAAGACGTATCGCTTACCGCCGTGCTATTCGTAGAGCAATGACCTCAGCCATGCGGATGAACATTGCCGGTTGCAAAATCATGGTCGGAGGACGTCTTAACGGTGCTGAAATTGCGCGTTCGGAATGGGTTCGAGAAGGTCAGGTGCGCCTTCACACTTTGAGGGCAGATATCGATTATGGAGTCGCCGAAGCCCAAACAACCTATGGTGTGATAGGAGTTAAAGTCTGGGTCTATCGCGGAGAAAAATACGAGCGAACCCGAAGCCGTCGATCCCGCAGAAAGGACTGAGAATGCTTCTTCCAAAGAAAACTAAATTCCGCAAACAGATGCGCGGAAGGTTGAAGAATGATGCCAATACAGGGAATAAGATTTCTTTTGGTTCTTTCGCATTACAGGCCACAGGAAGAGGGTATTTGACCAACCGTCAGATTGAATCAGCCCGACGTGTGATCACCCGGTCCCTGAAACGCGGAGGAAAAATCTGGATCCGTGTTTTTCCAGATAAACCGATCACCAAGAGACCGGCCGAAGTGCGGATGGGAAAAGGCAAAGGCGCTGTTGACAGTTGGGTTATGCCGATTCACCCCGGAAGGGTCCTTTATGAAATCGAGGGAGTTCAGGAAAGTGTCGCCCTTGAAGCCCTCAGACTGGCAGGCTACAAACTGCCAATGAAAACAAGGGTGCTAAAAAGAGGGGTGGTTTTATGAAGGCTTCCGAATTGCGAGAACTTACTGTGGATGAATTGAACTCCAAACATCAGGAGCTCAAGGAAGAGTTCATGCGTATCCGTTGTAATACCGTCCTGAGTGCTGACAGTGATGTTCATCAGATGAGAAAAACCCGAAAGGACATTGCCCGAATCAATACGATTCTGAACGAGAAGAATCGAACCACTGCTGCTGAAAAATCATAGATGAAAAGGGTTAAATATCAAAACGGAGTAGTCGTCAGCAACAACATGGAAAAATCCATCGTTGTATTAGTTGAGACGAAGTACAAGCATCCTCTTTACAAAAAAACGGTGAAGAGAAGCAAAAAATATGTGGCACACGATGAAAACAACGAATGCAATATCGGAGATTTTGTACAAATTGAAGAATGCAGGCCGTTAAGTAAACGGAAGTGTCATCGCCTTGTTAAAAGGAGTGAGGCATGATTCAGATGCAGACTGTACTGGAAGCCGCCGACAACTCAGGCGCTAAAAACCTGAGGTGTATCAAAGTCCTTGGTGGATCGAAAAAACGATACGCAAGGGTTGGAGATATCATCGTGGCATCAATCAAAGACAGCATTCCCAATTCTAGGGTGAAGGCAGGAGATGTGGTCAAAGCCGTCATCGTGAGAACCAAAAAAGAATTTCGCAGACAGGATGGTACCTACATTAAATTTGATAAAAATGCTGCAGTTGTCATTGATAATAAAAGAGAGCCGATCGGCACCCGCATTTTTGGACCTGTAGCTCGTGAATTAAGGGTAGGAAAATTCATGCGGATCCTTTCTTTGGCCCCTGAAGTTTTGTGAGTGAAAAATGAAAGTGAAGCAACGTAAGAGAAGTCAGTCACGAATCCGAAAAGGGGATAATGTGATTGTCATTTCAGGAAAAGAAAAAGGTAATACTGGTAAAGTCCTTTCTGTGGACTGGAAGAATGAACGGATCTTGGTCGAGGGTTTGAACATGGTCGTGCGACATACCAAGCCTAATCAGAGAAATCAGCAGGGGGGAATCATGAAAATGGAATCCCCGATCCACTATTCGAATGTCATGCTTTTCAATTCTGAACTCAATCGGGGTGTTCGCTTTCGAAATGAAAAAAATGATGCAGGTGTTGTAAGTCGTGTCTGCACAAGAATGTTCATCAAATCCCGAAAATACAGAAGGTAAATCTCAACATGGGATTGGGAGAGGCACTTCAGAATCCGAAAGTAATCGAAGAAGCCAGCAAGCAAATGGCCCTGATTGCCGGTCAGAAGCCGGTGGTGACCCGTGCTAAAAAATCGATTGCTGCATTCAAGTTACGTGAGAAGGTGGCGATCGGCTGTATGGTGACATTAAGGCGTCAAAATATGTGGAATTTCCTCGATAAACTCATCCATGTTGCGATTCCCCGTGTCAGAGATTTCAGAGGAATTTCGCCCAGATCTTTTGACGGTTCCGGAAATTACACCATGGGTATCCGTGAACAACTGATCTTTCCGGAAATCGACTTTGATCAGATCGATCAAATCCGTGGAATGAACATAACCATTGTCACGAGCACCGACTCAGATCAGGAATCCAGAGACCTCTTGGAAGGCATGGGTTTCCCATTCAGAAATTAGGAAAATATGGCAAAAAAATCGATGATTGCTAAAGCCCAGCGCAAGCAGAAGTTTGCGGTTCGCAACAACAACCGTTGCGGCTATTGCGGGCGCCCAAGAGCTTATCTACGGAAATTCGGAATGTGCCGAATCTGTTTCCGTAAAAACGCAGGATTTGGGTTGCTTCCCGGAGTGATCAAATCGAGCTGGTGACACATCCAAAAAAAGCTTAGGAAAGCATCATGTCCATGACCGATCCCATTGCGGATATGCTTACACGAATCCGGAACGCTAACATGCGCGGTTCTTCGGAAGTAGTTATCCCTTCCTCGAAAATAAAAAAAAGTATTGCAGAAATACTTAAGGATGAAGGTTTTATTGAAGATTGGGAGGTTTCTTCGGATGAAGATTCGTTCCCGGAGATCAAACTTCAGTTGAAATACCTCAATGATGGCCAACCGGTGATACGTAAGATTAAAAGAGAAAGTAAACCGGGACTGAGGGTTTATCTCAAATCGAATGATGCTAAACCGGTTTTGAGCGGACAGGGCATCTCCATCATTACGACATCTAAAGGAGTTATGTCCGACAGGAAGTGTCGCGAAGAAAAAGTCGGTGGAGAAATACTTTGTACCGTTTGGTAAAGAACTGATTGACTGAGAGCATTTAAGGAAGACCCATGTCCAGAATTGGTAAACGTCCGATCCCTGTGGCCGATGGAGTACAGGTTCAGTACACCGATCGTGAGTTCAGTGTAAAAGGGCCGAAAGGGGAAATGAAAATGCGTATCCATGATGATGTGGAACTAAATACGGAAGAAGGAGTGATTCAACTTGCTCCAAATGCTTCAAGCGGCATAACCCCTATGCTGGGAACCACTTGGGCACTGGTTCGGAATATGCTCGTAGGAGTCTCAACTGGTTTTGTTAAAGAGTTGAATTTGGTTGGTGTCGGCTATCGTGCTTCAACTTCCAGCAACATGTTGGAGATGAACCTGGGATACTCCCATCCGATCAAGTACGAAATTCCAAAGGGTGTGACTGCTAAGGTGAACGCCAATACCAATATCGTGCTTGAAAGTGCAGATAAACAACTCCTGGGTCAGGTTTGTGCTGAGATCAGGAAATATCGTCCGCCCGAGCCCTACAAAGGTAAGGGGATTCTCTTCAAGGACGAGAGATTGAAACGTAAGGCCGGAAAAGCCGGCAAAGTATAATTCACTGAGTGGATTAATATGGAAAGTTCAGAAAGAAGAAAGATTGCCAGAAAAAATCGGCATAATCGGATTCGAAAAAAAATCTCTGGAACAGCAACCAAACCGAGGCTTGCTGTATTTCGATCCTCCAAGCACATCTATGTCCAGGCAATTGATGATTTGGAAGGCAAGACCCTGGCTGCTTCTTCCACCATTGCACTCCAAAAAAGCCTCAAGAGTAGTACCGGGA
>LULI01000268.1_pt1 | contig 13674 bp, 13 predicted proteins | sample 728191 | NCBI WGS metagenome assembly LULI01 (sample SAMN03860293, study PRJNA289734) | marine metagenome | biome: seawater column; feature: ocean; material: water; isolation source: Red Sea water column Station 169 - depth 50m | place: Saudi Arabia: Red Sea | collected 2011-10-15 | depth 50 m | reverse complement strand
TTCTGTTGCGTAATAAAAAATCACTAATCTCATTATACGCAATCTTGATATGTATGTTTTCAAATAATGTTTTTGCTTCAAATCAAATAGTCCTTGGTAATGAGATCCTAGATCCCGAAGATGCTTTTAAAATGACAATCACTAAAATTGAAGATTCTCTTTTTCTAAATTGGAAGATAGAAAAAACGTATTATTTATATCAAAACTCAATAAAAGTTATTAATAAAGACCAATCGATTGCATTTGATCTAATTGGTGATCCAATTGTCCATAAAGATGAATTTTTAGGAGAAACTGTAATATTTAGGAATAACCTTGCTTTAAAGATATCAGACCAAACAGAACGAAATCTGAAGAATTATGAGGTAATCTTTCAAGGATGTGCTGAAAAAAGATTCTGTTATACACCAATAAAAGTCAAGTTATCGTCTTTAAAAGTCCTGCAATAATCTTTTAATTTCCACGAAAAAGCATATAAAATCGACTGATGGAAATCCTTTTAATAAATGGACCTAACTTAAATCTTCTAGGTAGTAGAGAAAACTCTATTTATGGGAACGATACTTTAGAAGATATTGAGAAAAATCTTTCAGTAATTTGCAAAGAGAACGGTGTTTCTTTTGAATCCTTTCAAAGTAATGCAGAACATGAAATTGTTGAAAAAATTCATGCGGCTAAGGAAGATAACGTTTCAAAGATTCTCATGAATCCAGGCGCATTTACACATACAAGTATTTCAATACGAGATGCTCTTATTGGTGTGGGCATTCCGTTTTATGAAATCCATATTTCAAATATATTTGCTAGAGAAGAATTTAGACATAAATCATATTTTTCTGATATTGCAGAGGGTGTTGTATGTGGAATGGGTACTAAGGGCTATGAATTTGCCCTAGAAAAAGCAATTAATTCTAATTAAATTTTATGAGTATGGATATAAGAAAAATTAAAAAGTTAATCGAAATGCTTCAAGAATCAGACCTTACAGAAATTGAAGTTACTGAGGGCGAGGAAGCTGTAAGGATTTCAAGAAAATCTTCAAATGATATTGTGGTCGAGAAGCCAACTTCAGACAGAAAAGTTGAGACTATTATTAATACTGAAACCAAAGAAACCTCAACATCTGGCTCAAAAACTATTACATCACCAATTGTTGGTACTTTCTACAGAAGGCCGGCACCAGATAAGGATCCGTATGTAAAGGTAGGAGATGTGATTGATGCTGGACAAATCGTTTGCATTGTTGAGGCTATGAAAATGATGAATGAAATTAAATCTGAATTTAGCGGGAAAATTGTTTCCATTGAAGTTGAAGACGGTGAACCGGTTCAATTTTCTCAAGATTTAATCACACTTGAATAAATGTCAAAAAAAGTTCTAATTGCCAATAGAGGAGAAATCTCTTTACGTGCCATAAGGGCATGCAAAGAACTTGGCTTAAAAACCGTATGTATTTATTCTGAAGGTGATAAAGAACTTAAAAGTTTGAGATTTTCAGATGAGTCAGTTTGTGTTGGCCCTGCTGACCCTACTAAAAGCTATCTAGATGCGCCTACTATTTTATCTGCTGCAGATGTTACTGGATCAGATGCAATTTATCCTGGGTATGGATTTCTAGCTGAGGATCACTCTTTTGCTGAGCAATGCAATCTTAGTGGATTTAAATTCATTGGCCCAAGCTCACAAACTATAAGACAAATGGGAGACAAAATAACTGCAAAATCTATCGTTACCAAATATGGTATTGATGGAGTGCCTGGTTATGATAAAGGGCTACCTAATAATGAGGAAGAAATTCTAAAAATAGCAGACGAAATAGGATATCCACTTATTGTGAAAGCAACAGCAGGTGGTGGTGGAAGAGGAATGAAAATTGTAAGGAGCTCAAAGGAGCTAATTAATTCAGTACAAATTGCAAAGCAAGAAGCGCTTAATGGATTTGGTAGTGATGTCGTTTATTTTGAGAAATTTATTGAAAATCCTAGGCATATTGAGGTGCAAGTCGTAGGAGATGGAAAAGGAAATGCTATTCATTTAGGTACCAGAGATTGTTCAATTCAAAGAAGACATCAGAAATTAATTGAGGAAGCTCCTGCAAGAGACGTAAATAAAGAGAAGCTCGATGAAGTTTTAGAAAACTGCGTAAATCTTTGTAAAGACCTAAATTATGAAGGTGTTGGTACCCTAGAATTTCTCTATGAAAATGAATGCTTTTACTTCCTTGAAATGAATACTCGTATTCAAGTAGAGCATCCTGTGACCGAAATGATTACTGGATTTGATTTAGTAAAAGCCCAGCTAAGAATTGCATTGGGCATGCCAATGACTTTAAATCAAAGTGATATAAATTTCAGAGGACATGCAATTGAATGCAGAATTAATGCTGAAGACTCTGTGAATTTTATTCCAAATCCTGGAAAGATTACTAGGATGCATATTCCAGGAGGGTTTGGTATCCGATATGACTCACACATTTATAACGGTTATGAAGTTCCGCCATTTTACGACTCAATGTTGGCAAAAATAATTTCACTTGCTGGCTCCAGAAAATCAGCTATTAAAAGGATGTTAAGTGCTCTTGATGAGTTTTTTATTGAGGGGATAAATACAACACATCAATTCCATCAAAAAATGCTTAAAGATGAGAAATTCATAGAAAACAAACACACAATCAACTATCTTGAAAATGAGTTTCTAAAAAATGCTTGAAAAACAATATAATCCAGAACAAATCGAATCTAGCATTCAATCTGAATGGGAAAATACAAATAAATATAAGACTGCTCCAGATGATAGAGAGAAGTATTATTGTTTGTCCATGTTCCCATATCCCTCCGGGAAACTTCATATGGGACATGTTAGGAATTATACAATTGGGGACGTTATTTCTAGATATAAAAGGATGAGAGGATTCAATGTCTTTCAGCCCATGGGCTGGGATGCCTTTGGACTGCCTGCTGAAAACGCAGCTATTCAAAATAAAGTTGACCCACAAAGTTGGACAGAACAAAACATTGAGAATATGAAATCACAACTCAAAAGACTCGGATTTAGCTATGACTGGTCAAAAGAGCTTAAAACCTGTGACCCAAACTATTATAAGTGGGAGCAGGAAATTTTTAGTCTTCTTCACAAGCAAGGTCTAGTTTATAGAAAGAAATCTCTAGTTAACTGGGATCCAGTTGATGAGACAGTGCTTGCAAATGAGCAAGTTATAGATGGAAAAGGATGGAGATCGGGAGCAACTGTAGAGTTAAAAGAAATTGACCAATGGTTTTTAAAAATTACAGATTATGCTGATGAACTTCTTAGTTCCATAGAAAAACTTGATTGGCCTGAAAATGTAAAATCAATGCAAAAAAATTGGATTGGTAAATCTTTTGGATCAGAAATAAGTTTTTCTCTCTCTAGCGGAGAGAAGCTAACTGCTTTTACAACAAGAATTGATACTATATATGGGGTTACATACCTTGCGATATCACCAAATCACCCAATTTCACAGAATTTAGCGAATCAAGATACTGAGATAGACGAATTTATTAAAAAATGCAATGAAACAAAGATGGCTGAAGCAGATATGGCTAAGGCTGATAAGTTGGGATTAAAAACGAATTTAAAAGTTAAACATCCTTTTACAGGAATTGATCTTGATGTCTGGATTGCCAATTATGTCCTAATGGATTATGGAACAGGAGTAGTGATGGGAGTTCCAGCTCATGACGAAAGAGATCATGAGTTTGCTCTCAAATATAATATAGATATCAAGCAAGTCATAAAAGCTGATGAAGTGCCCTCCTCTGAAAAAGGTGAGCTCATTAACTCTGAGAAATTTAATGGTTTGACTTCAGAAAATGCAATCCAAGATATTAATAGCTATCTTGAAAAAGAAAAAATAGGTAAAGGCATTGAGAATTTTCGATTACGTGACTGGGGCGTCAGCAGACAAAGATTTTGGGGATGTCCAATACCAGTAGTCTATAAAAATGATGAGCCTATTTTTTTAGAGAAAACAGATCTGCCTGTTGAATTACCAAAAATAAAAGATGGAGAGTCTCCAAAACCACTCAGTCAAAATACTAATTTCTTTGAAATTAGCCCCAAAGAAACAAGAGAAGTTGATACATTTGATACTTTTGTAGATTCGTCCTGGTATTATGCAAGATTTACAGCAGCAGATAACAACAACAAAGCTTTAGACGAAAATTCAGCATATTGGCTTCCAGTTGATCTTTATATTGGCGGCATTGAACATGCTATCTTACATCTTCTTTATTCAAGGTTTTTCCATAAAGCTATGAGAGATATTGGCTTAGTAGAGGGTGATGAGCCTTTTAAAAAATTACTTACTCAAGGAATGGTTCTTAAAGATGGATCTAAAATGTCAAAGTCAAAAGGCAACACGGTTGATCCACAACAATATATTGATAATTATGGTGCAGACACGATACGTCTTTACATGATGTTTACTGCTCCTCCGGAGCAAAGTTTAGAGTGGTCTGAAACTGCTGTAGAAGGAGCTTTTAGATTCTTAAAAAAACTTTGGAGCTTTACTCATGATAAAAAGTTTAAAAAAGTAAAGATACAAGGTGAGTTAGATAACAGTCAGAAAGACTTTAGAAGAAAAATTCATTTAACTATCAAAAAAGTTACTGATGACTATGAAAATAGATATGCTTTTAACACAGTAATTGCAGCTTGCATGGAGCTTTTAAATTCAACGCCTGATCAGATTAAAGGTGAAATATCATCTGAAAATGATCAATTCTGCCTCAATGAATTCATCGCATCAATCCTGCAAATGCTTTATCCGATAGCGCCGCATATATGTGAAACTCTATGGAATAACTTTTTTGAGAATAGCACAGAAATTGAGGACAGCTGGCCGACTTTTGATGAAGATTTAATGGTCACTGATACATTTGAGTTAGTTGTCCAGATTAACGGAAAAGTCAGAGGAAAATTAGAAATATCATCAAACTTAGAACAAGACGAAATCGAAAGTGTTGCTAAGTCTATTAAAAATGTGGATGATTTACTTGGCGATAAGGAAATCAAGAAATGTATCTATGTAAAAGAAAAACTAATAAATTTCGTAATCTAGCAACCCTAATTTTCCTTAATATAGCAATTCTTAGCTGTTCATTTAGTCCAATTAATTCAGACTCTGAAATTATTGTAAGTAAAATTAAGTTTGATCTATCTGTACCTGTAAAGATAAAAAATAATCTAAGTATTTTTGTTAAAGAAAATGAGGCATCGTCAACAGAAGTAAATATTATGAAGTTTGAGTTCAAAGAAAATAATTTTTATGGTGGTGAAAATCTAGGCTCCCTTGAAAGTGAAGTTGTTGGGAGTATTCAGGTAAACATCCTTAATGACGAAGAGTATTCTAAAAAGATTAGTTCCTCAAGAAGATTTAATACTCAAAGCCTTAATCCTCTGGCACAAAAAGAATTAGAAAAATTAATGCGTGTTGAAATTATTGAAGATTTAAATAAAAAAATAGTCCTCTATTTAAAGACCCATGAAGATAAGTAGTCTCAACTTCAAAAATAATTTAAGAAGAAGCGCTGTGCTTAGTCTCATTCTTGGAAAAGAGATGATACTAAAGAATGAGGTAAAAGACTTTTTGACAAAAGATTTTGCTAACCAAGGCTATGGTGAAACAATAATCTTTGAGGCTAATGAATCAGATGGTCTTTTGTCAGCAATTCAAAACAATCTTGGAGGTGGTTTATTTGGGTCACAGATAATAATTAAGATAGTTCATAGTGAAGGAAGGTTTCCAAAGGCTCTTTCCGAAACATTAGAAAAGATTGATTTAGATAACATGAATAATATTAAGATTATTATTGATAGTATTTCTGAATCTATAAGCTCGAACACAAAATGGATCAAAGATAATAAAGAATTTATACAAATTGTTGAATGCACAAAATTAAAACCACTCGATGAAAAGAAATGGTTAAGAGATAAGCTCAACTTTCTTGAAAAAAAAGATGCAGATAGGGTTGCAAGGCATTTATTTGAATTGAACTCTAGTAACTTAGTTGCACATAGAAATGATATTGAAACCCTAAAGATATTACATTCAGCTGAAAAAGATTCGATTTCACTTGAAAACTCCATAAGTAGTTCAATCCATACTGCTTATGAGCTAGAAGATTGTTTATTGAATTTAGATGAAAAAAGATCAATTAAAATCCTTAGGCAAATTAAACAAAATGATCCAAACTCTCTTGCACTAGTGATATGGGTTTTAGATAAGCTAATAAGTACGTCTCTTATGGCAAAGAAAAGTGCTTCGCCAAAAGGATATCTTGAAAATACAAAAATGTGGAACTCAAAGATTGGTTCCTACTTATCTTTTATAAAAAAAATGGAATCTAATCTATTAAATCTGAGTAAAGACATTTTTGAGATTGAGAAAACTTTTAAGGGCATTAAAAGGCTTGATACATGGAAGGAAGTTGAGAGACTAATAATTAGAATTTGTACTAGCTAAAATACCTTTTTACAAATGCATTTTTACAAATCTCAAGTAATTCACATTTGGGATTAATTTTAGTTTCAAGATTAACTATTTCCTCAACGCCTACAATTCCCTTTGTGGTGCTGGTAAACCAAATTGATGAAGCCTCCTTTAAATCATCTATGCCATAAGATCCTTCTTCAAAATTTAGCTTCTTGTCTTTAATTATTTTAATAACCTGATGTCGCGTTATACCTGGCAAAATGTTAGAAGAAAGTTCCGGTGTAAAAATAGTCTTATCTTTAACAAAAAATATGTTGCTTGCACCACCCTCAGTGAGCTCACCATTTTTATGCATTAATATTTCATTACAACCAATACTTTTGGCATCATTCATTTGAAGCACATTACCAAGCAATGAGGTTGATTTAATATCGCATCTCTGCCAACGAATATCATCAACCAACATGACCTTTAAGGGTGATTGATTAAAAAAAGAAAATTCTTCAATAAAGCCAAATCTTTCACAATCACTCTCCTCGAAGAAGTGAGATCTTATAGAATCAACTCCTCTTGAAACTTGGTAATAAATATATCCATCTTCAAATTTGGATTCATTTAAAAGTTTTACTATTTCAGTTTTACAGTCCTCAATAGAACAAGATATTTTAGTTTCATTGAGGCTGTGTTTGAGACGATCAAGATGAGTTTCAAAATCAATAAACTTTTTCTTATAAAAAGAAATAACTTCATAAACGCTATCTGAAAAAAGGAACGCTCTCGACATCGGAGAGACTCTAATATTTTCTATTGAATCAACTTTGCCGTTGTAAGATGCTAATTTAGGCATCACCTAGGCCAAATAAACCTCTGAACCACAATACTAAGCTTGCCCACAATCTGCCAAAGAATCCTTTTGCTTCAACGTCATTTAAAGCAACCAAATTTTCGGTATGTAAAGTTTTTTCTCCTTCTTTAATTACCAATGTCCCAAGAGTTTGTCCTTCTTTAATTGGGGCTCTTAAATTGTTCTGAAAGTCATAGCTAATTGTGATGTTTTTAAAAGAAGTTCTAGGAAGAGTTAACTTAATATTATTTTCTGCACCAAGCGAAACCAGATTCTTTTTACCACCCCATACATCAACATCTTTGAGAGGATTATCCTTTTTAATTACTTCTTGGGTTGAATAAAATCTAAACCCATATTCAAGCAATCTTTGAGTATCATTAAAGCGCTCTTTATCAGATTTAGCACCTGCCACAACAGCTATTAGCCTCATGTCATTTCTCTTTGCAGAGCTTATTAGGCAATATCCAGCAGATTCTGTATGCCCTGTCTTTACCCCGTCAGAAGAATTGTCTTTCCAAAGAAGTCGGTTTCTATTTGGCTGCCTTATGTTGTTGAAGGTGTAGTATTTTTCTTTATACAAACTATATGTTTCTGGAAAATTATTTATTAACAAACTTGTCATTGTTGCTAAATCCTTAGCACTAGAAAAGTGATTTCCATCCGGTAGTCCAGTAGAGTTTTGAAATAAAGTGTTTGATAAGCCCATTGATGCAGCATATGAATTCATCAAATCTACAAATCCATCCTCAGTACCTCCAACATATTCAGCTAATGCCACTGTCGCATCATTACCTGACTGAATTATAATTCCTTTGAGCAGGTCAAGAACACTTACTCTTTTACCCTGCTCAATAAACATTTTTGAACCTTCCATTCTCCATGCTTTTTCACTAATGAGCACACTGTCATCCAAGCTTAAAAAGTCATTTGCAATTTGGTCAGCTACAACATAGCTGGACATTACTTTAGTCATGCTTGCTGGCTCGATTGGAGCATCTTCATTAAAGCTCGCGATAACTGTATTTGTATTAGGCTCTATTAAAATATAGCTTTTTAGGTCAAGAGTTGGAGTATTTGGAATGAAAGACTGGGCGAAAGACTCAATAGAAATTAAGCCAAATAATAATAACAATAATTTTTTCATAATCCTAACTCCCTTGCTAGATTGTAAACCACCATTGCATAAAAGTGACTGTAATTATATTTTGTAATTGCGACAAAATTTTCTGTGCCGATAAAATATGTATTACTTTTTTTATTAATTTTGATCTTATCTCCCACCATTAATATATCTTTATCTTTTATGTCATTCAATTTCATCAACTCTGAAAGTCTCACATCGTTATCTAAAGCTATTTGAGATAAGGTATCTCCATTTTGAATCTCATAGAAAATATCCTCTCCTTGCTCTAGTTTTACTGGAATGAACTTACCATCAAGATTATAGGGCTTTCTGACATTGTTATGATCTATTTTTAGAACTATGTCAGCCTCTGCATTCCATCCATGGATGTTCAAATAATTTGCAATACTTCCAATAGCATCTTCTTTTGAACCAAAAAGGTCTGCATAACTATCTCCATCATAATCAATAGCATATGCCAAGTATGAGGATGAAATAAATTGCCCATACCCCATAGCTCCAGCATAAGAACCTTTCACACTATAAATATCAAGATTATTTTCTCTAGTAAGAATGAAAAATTTAATTAGCTCATTCCTAAAGAATTCTGCTCTTCTAGGGTAATCAAAACCCAGTGTTGTAAGAGAGTCTAATACTCTATCCTTGCCCTGAATATTCCCATATCTTGTTTCAACTCCCAAGATCGCAGTAATGATTTCTTTTGGAACTCGAAACTCTTTTTCAGCCCTCTCAAGAGTTGGCAAATTATCCTCAATAAATTTTTTACCATTTTTTATTCTTTTTTCTTCAATAAATATATTCTTGTATGCATCCCATGTAATGGTAAATTCAGCTGGAGTTGAAATCCTATCAATAATCGTTTGTTGTTTTTTGGCATTTCTTAAAACATCTAAGACTTGTTCTTCTTCAAAACCATGAGAATTGACTAATTCATTGATAACAAAATCCGCTCTTGGGTGAAGAGAATAATCAGATTGAATGAAATTAAATTGAATTAACAATGTAACAAAAAAAAGTTTTTTCACCTTGGTACCAATTTTTTATGAGATGCCATAGATATTATTATGCCAAATGCTATATAAAAAGAAATTAAAGAGGAGCCTCCTTGGCTAATTAGTGGCAAAGGCATTCCAACAACAGGTAAAAGTCCTATAACCATTCCAATATTAATGAATAGTGTTGAAATAAAAACTAGAGATAATCCTCCGATAACAAGTCTACAGAATCTATCTCTTGCATTTATTGATAAATAGAAGCACCTTATAAAAATAAAAAAATATAAACCTATTAATATTGTTAATCCAACCAAGCCAAATTCTTCAGCAATAACAGCGAATATAAAATCTGTCTCTGTTTCAGGAAGAAAATTCAGATGAGATTGAGTACCTTCTCCAAAGCCTTTCCCAAAAATACCTCCTGATCCGATAGCAATTTTTGATTGTGTGATATTCCATGCAGATCCAAAAGGGTCAAGATCTGGATTAAACAATGTCGCAATTCTTTGCCTTTGGAAAGGCTCTAAAAAGTTATTCCACAAAAACGGAAGTGAAATGACAAAAATTGCAAGTGCAGAACCAATGAATGTCCAACTTAGGCCAGCTAAAAATAATACATACAATCCAGAAAGCAGTATTACAATTGCAGTACCCAAATCAGGCTGGGATGAAACGATAAGAAAAACTATTAAAATTAAAGATATTGTTAAAAATGTATTCCTCAAGTTAATGGGCAACCTTACTCCATAAAGGTAGGATGCAATAAATATTGGTAGAAAAATCTTACATAATTCTGAGGGTTGAAGTGTTACAAATCCAAAGCTTATCCATCTGTTAGCACCATTAATCTCAGGTCCAAAAAAGATTGCGACAAATACTAAGATAACGCTAATAAGTAAAAAAAATCCTGAATATGAATAATAAATTTGGGGATCTGGCTGACTAAGTATGATCATTAAAATTAAGCCAAAAAAAACGAAGATTGATTGTTTTATTAGAACAGATGTATTTCCATCTGATGCGCTATAAAGAAAGAAAAGTCCTATTATGGACAGCAGGGTAATGGATATTATTAGATAGGGATCATAGTAAATAGAAAATTTTTTAAAGTCTAAATATCTCATTCTTGAATCAAAGAATTTAAAACTGAAATTGCAACTGGTCCGGCAACAGATCCACCGCTTTCTCCATTTTCAACTACAACACTTACAGCATATCTTGGATTTGGCATTGGTCCAAAAGCAATAATAAGTGCATGATCTCTGAGACTGTCATCAAGTCTTGTCTCAGAATATTGCTCTCTCTTATCTCCTGATACTAATTGAGGAGTCCCTGTTTTGGCTGCAACAATATAGTTCTTTTTTTCCCTCAATCTTCTTGCTGTACCAGTATTTCCCTCTATTACATTAACCATAGACTCATGAAGTTTAAACCAGTCATCATTTGAGAATTTATTAAATTCAATGCTTTTTTCATTTTTAACTAAATCTTTTTTAAGAGACAAATCAAAAAATTTTCCCTTATTGGCGATTATGTATGCATATTTGGCTAATTGAATTGGAGTTGATACAAAATAACCTTGCCCCACTCCCATATTTACAGTATCACCTTTAAACCAGCCAAAGTTATGTTTATTCATTTTCCATGACGGCTCAGGGACAAAAACTTGATCTTCTTCAAAACAATCAATACATGCTTTATCACCAAAACCTAAAGAAGATAAGTGTTTTTTGAGTTGATTGATGTCAGATCTATATGCTAAATCAAAAAAATAGGTATTTGAGCTTTGGGTTATGGCTTTGAATAAATTTGTATTGCCATGCCCTCCTTCTTTCCAATCTCTATAAATCCTTCCATCCTCTGGTAATGTAAAAAACCCCTCATTAAAGATTGAGAAATTCCAATCAATCAATCCCTCTTCAATACCATACATTGCAATAGCCGGTTTTATTGATGAAGCAGGTGGATATCTACCTCTTAATGCTCTGTTAAAAAATGGTTTTTCCTCACTTAATAAGAGCTCATCAAAATCTTTCTGTAAGATGCCATTTGCTAATTGATTTGTTGAAAAGGTTGGTGAACTAAAAAGTGTAACTATCGAACCATCATTAATATCTATTGCTACCACTGCTCCCTTTCTGTTATTTAAAGCTTTTTGAGCTGCCTGGTGGGACTTTAAATCAAGGCTAGTATATAAATTATTGCCTACTTTTGGTTCAGAAGAAATCTTCTCATCCAATGTTTTTCCTCTGGCATCGACCTCTCTAAGGTTATTACCAAATTCGCCGCTTAAAATATCCTCATAAATAAATTCCAAGCCTGTTTTACCAACAATTAATTGATTTGTATAAGTAAAGTTAATCTTCGTATTTAGACTTCTTAATCCATAAATCTCATCTAGCTCATCTTCATTAGGTCTTCCAACGTAACCAATTGAATGCGAGAAGATCTCAGGATATAAATAATTACGTAAATACCTTTCCCCAATATAGGCATTTTCAAACATATGACTCCTGACTAAAAATCTTGCCTTGTCTTCATCTGAAATAGATTGCTTCAAGGTTAATTCTTTATTTAATATCTTTGCTTTTTCAAATTGTGATAAAAATGCTTTCTTATCATCTTCATCAATTTCTAAAAAAGAGGAGATTTTAAAGAGAAAATCATCGGGATCATCAATAAAAAATGGTTTAGTAATCAAATCAAAAGTTGGTACATTATTTACTAATATTTCTCCATTTCTATCAAAAATAATTCCTCTTAGGGGTTGAACTGATATTTCCTCATTTTTATTGTTTTTAGCTGCAATTTCGTATTCCGAATAATTTGAGATTTGTAAACTAAATATTTGATAGTAAAAAACTAGTCCAAGAATGCCAAAAGTGACATAGAGAAAAATTAGTCTTTTATTAAAACTTATTTTTTCCTTGTAGGTTTCATTTATTTCTGTCATTTGTGATAAGACTTATTTTGTATAATTGTTATAGACCTATAGATCTGCTCAATAAGTAAAATCTTAAATAATTTATGAGGAAAAGTTAATGCAGAAAATGAAATTACATGATCCGATTTTGCAAGAAATGATTCACTCAACCCATAAGATCCTCCTATAACAAGACTGCAGCTCTTTCCTGAACTTAAGAAGTTTTGGGTAAGATCTGCAAATTGCAAACTATCAAGCTGTCTACCTTTTCTATCAAAGGAAATTACTAATGAATCGGGCTTAATTCTTTTTGAGATATTTTTTTCTTCATTAGTTTGAATTTCTCTTATGCTTAAGTTTCTTCCTTGAGCAGGTTTAATATTTTGAATAGTTATGTTGGCAAATGACGAAATCTGTTTTAAATAAAATTTTAAAGTCTCGTCCTCCCATTTGGTTAGCTTGTTAGATATTGATATAACTTCTAATCTCATAAATTAGAATTTAAAGTGGCGTCCTCATACCCCCATAGTGTTTCTAAATCATAGTAAACTCGAGTTTCATTATTCATTATATTTATTACTAGGTCTTCGCAATCAATTAAGATCCAATCTGAGGTATCCTGTCCCTCAACTCCTAAAACTAAAATATTATTACTTTTGAGGTCTTCAACAACTCTATCTGATAGTGCTTTTGCATGCCTTGATGAAGTGGCTGATGCAATAATCATTTCATCTGCAAATGAAGAAATCTTCTTCAAATCAATGCATACAATGTCTTTAGCTTTTAATTCCTCAAGGGAGTTTATGCAGAGTTTTTTTAATGAAGTCTTTGCCAAGTTGTTTTTGCTTTTAATTCATTAAGTATATGATAAAAAAAGATATTATTATTAATTAATTATGCAAAAATATTTGTCAGAAAATATTGTTGATATATTCTTCATTCTTGGAATCAGCTCAATTGCTATTTTAGTAATAAGCGCTCTTTCAATCGGCTACTTTATAAAAAAAATACCATATGACTATTTTTTAAATGATAAAAGAGGAATATCTGAGTATAAGGATAAAAATCCTATTTTTTGGATAATTACCTTAGCATTAAAGAATATCATTGGTTATTGCTTGATTATGGGTGGTATTTTAATGCTTGTGCTTCCTGGCCAAGGATTGCTGACGATTTTGGTTGGGCTTATGTTAAGTGACTATCCAGGAAAATTTAAGTTGGAAAAAAGAATTATTAAAACAAACCTGGTTTTAAAAACAATAAATTGGTACAGAACCAAATCAAATATAC
>LULI01000426.1_pt1 | contig 13692 bp, 17 predicted proteins | sample 728191 | NCBI WGS metagenome assembly LULI01 (sample SAMN03860293, study PRJNA289734) | marine metagenome | biome: seawater column; feature: ocean; material: water; isolation source: Red Sea water column Station 169 - depth 50m | place: Saudi Arabia: Red Sea | collected 2011-10-15 | depth 50 m | reverse complement strand
AATGAGGCTGTTGAATTATCAGGAGATGAAAACTCCGACGAAATAAGAGCTAATAAAAATAAAAAAATTATCTTTTCTTCTAATAACTCTGGCGGAATCTTAGGTGGTATATCAAGTGGTCAGGATTTAAATTTATCAATAACGATTAAACCAACGTCGTCAATTTTGAAGGCAAAAAAAACAATTAATAATAAATTTCAAAATACATCGATTTCAACAAAAGGTCGTCACGATCCATGTGTAGGTTTGAGAGCTGTCCCTATTGCTGAAGCTATGATGGCGTGTGTTCTAGCAGATCATATATTGCGCAATAGAGCACAGTGTGGCTAAACTTTGAGATCAACTAAAAAATCAATAAGTAAGAGTGTCTTTTTTTTCTTTAATTTAATTTTCATCAAATTCTTTATAGTCTTTTCAGCTAGTTTTTTTCTGTATTTAAGTAAAATCTCAGTATTTACCTTTGACATTCTTGGAAAATCTGCAAAATCATCATTGATTTGAAAAATTTCTCCAATGTTCTCTCCAATTTTTTGCATACTAATTTCGACACTCTTATTTTTGTTTGCACATATCGCAACTGCTTGACAGCAATAAGACATTAATCTTGCAGTTTTTAATTTATTTAATTTTAATCTCCCTCTTACAGTGGGAGACTTAAAACTTAAATCATAGTATTGCCCTAAAAGAAGTCCTTTTTCACCTGAAACTTTACTCAGCACTTCAATTAACTTTGTTTTTTTCTTGTCGGAACACTGTTTGATAAATTCAATTCTTTACCAAAAATATATACTAGATATGGTCTAAATCTTTTACCTCCTGTATTAATTGAATACAGGATAGCTTGATTTAATAGATTTTTATCTTTACTAAGTTTTTTTTTTAAAAATTTATTGAATTTAATGGTAAATTTTTTCAAATCGTTATTTATGATTTGATGTTTCATTTACTTTTTTTTAGATATTTTACCATCTGGCAGCACTTTGATTTCCTCAAGTTTTAAAACTGCATCGTCTAATTTTTGTTGGCAATGGGCTCTTAATTGCGATCCACGCGTATAATACTCAATAGACTTTTCAAGATCAATGTTTCCACTCTCTAAATTTTCTACAATCTCAGATAGTTCTTCCATAGCTTTTTCAAAAGAAAGTTTTTTTATGTCATCAGGTATTTTAGTCATTATTTTGTAACTCTCTTATATGGGTAATCATTGAATTTTCTAAAGCTTGTATATCATATCCACCTTCAAGCATAGAAATAATTCGGTTATCACAATATTTATCTGCAATACTCATCAACTTTTGTGTTATCAATTTAAAATCATTTTCTAAAAGTTCTAGCGATGCCAATGGGTCTTTTTCGTGAGCATCGAAACCCGCTGATAAAATTAAAAAATCTGGTTTTTGATCATGTAATTTTTTTATAATCATCTCATCAAATGCCGATTGATATTGAGATGAATTTGTTCCCGCTTGAAGAGGTACATTAACAATATTGCCTACTCCCTTTTCATTTGTATCGCCTGTTCCAGGATACAATGGATATTGATGAGTTGAATAGTAATGTACCTTAGAATTTTCATAGAATATATCTTGCGTTCCGTTTCCATGATGAACATCAAAGTCAATAATGGCAATATTTTCTAAACCATACCTATTAATCAAGTACTTTGCAGATATAGCTACATTATTAAATACACAAAAACCCATTGAACGGTCATAACATGCATGATGGCCTGGCGGCCTTACAATACAGAACGCATTCATACATTTTTTATTTATAACGTTATCTGCTGCGTCTATGCCAGCGCCTGCAGCTTTTAATGTTGCCTCAAAAGAACCACGAGATACCGGTGTTTCTTGATCCAGAAAAACTATCTGTTCATCTTTTGGAAAACGATCAAGAGTTTCATCTACAAATCTTTTATCATGTGCTTCATAAATATGAGAGTAATCTACCTTATTCGGTTTAATTATTGATATATTTTTAAATTCTTCATTATTTATTAAATCGATGATATTTTTTACCCGATCAGTTCTCTCTGGATAATCGAGAGAAGATACATGATCTTTAAAACTATCATCGAAATATATTTGTGTTTGAGTCATTTAATGAAATCTAAAATAATAAATCTAAATTCAAATAATATTAAAATTATAACTAGAAGTCTACTCATAGGAAAAACTATAGTAATCCCAACAGATACCGTTTATGGTATTGCAGCCGATGCAAAGAGTTTTCAAGGCGTTGAAAATATATTTAAGATTAAAAAAAGACCCAAAAGATTTCCTCTTATTCTGTTTACTCATTCAATTGCTGAAGCTAAAAAGCTTGCAATATTTTCACCCTTTGAAGAATATTTGGCATCAAAATATTGGCCTGGACCACTTACTTTGATATTAAAAAAGAAAGGAAAAAAGTTTTACAATGGGGATAAAAGATTGTCTAAGGTAGGTATACGCATTCCAAAAAATAAAGACGTTATAAAAATTCTCGAGTACATTCAAAAGCCACTTGCAACTACAAGCGCTAATATTCATGGAGAAATAAATATAAAATCTTTAAATCAATTAGGAATAATAAAATCAAAAGATGTCGCTTATGCAATCGAAAAAAAAGGTAAAATGAGCTTTAAAGAGTCAACTTTAGTTGAAACTAAAAATAATCAAATAAATATTATACGCGAAGGTTCTTTGTCTAAAAAATTAATTAATGAAGAATTAAAAAATTTTAACAAGAAACATTATTAAGCGTCTACGAATGCATTAAAAGAAAAACACCGTCTCTCACCATCTCCTCTAAAAGGGTGGACATCATGCATTAAAAAAGAAGGGAAAATATACAAATCTCCTACCTTAGGCTTAAATGTTTCACGGTGCTTAACAAGCGGAGGGCTATTCCTGGGCATCGAAACACGGCCATCAAAAAATGATATTAAACCTGCTAAATCTTTTTCTTTATTTAATCTTATAGACGAGGGAATTTTTAAATAACCCACACCACTAATGTTGCCTCTGTGTAAATGAGGTGGATTAAAATCTCCAGCATACTGACTTACTATCCAAGCTCTTTCAATTTTAATTTTCTTAACTTTTATATTTAATGTTTGCTTATAATAATCTTTTATTGAATTAATTATCTGTTTTTCTATTCCAGCTTTTAGAATTTTATTTGGTATTTTAAACTGCTGTTTCATACTTCCTATAAGCCTATGATCATAATCATACTTTTTAGATAAGGACTTATTTTTTGACACTTGATCTGAAAACTTGTTTAAGTTTGTAACTGTTCTCGATGAGAGCTTTGTTTTGCCTATTGTTGGCCCAAATGGTTTATATATCTTCATAGTTTTTTCTGGTGCGCCCGGAAGGATTCGAACCCTCAACCCTCAGATCCGAAGTCTGATGCTCTATCCAGTTGAGCTACGGACGCATCTATATTATATTTCACGTACCATGCTTTTTCTTAAGATACTAGAGAAATTAGGACGAAAAAAAGTTGTGATGGACAGAGGCCCTTCACACCCAGAATATCATTTAGCAAAACCATGGACAGCTAGGTATTATTTGCTATTCAGAAAAAGACCGAAATGGTTTCCTTTCAATATACTTATTCATCATATTTTAGATAATGATCATGGAATTGGGCTGCACAATCATCCCTTTCCATATATTACAATTATTTTAAGTGGTGGTTACTGGGAGACAAACATCAAAGAAGAAAGAAAATGGCGTGGAAAATTTTATATAGGCTTTAGAAGTGCTGATAATTTGCACCGGGTTGACTTAGAGCCAGGCATAAAGCCGATTACAATTTATATTGCTGGTCCCTACGGACTAAGAAAAAAAGGAAGAAGTAAATACGGAACTTTAAACTAATTTTTTTCTAAGTTGCGTTCTGAGTTTACGATCTTTTTTTAAAACAATTTCCCTTTTCATTGCGTCGGATTTAGACTCAAAAATCTCTTTATACAAAAGTTTCCATTTGCTACCTCTAGTGTATTTTGCACCTTTTGAGGCGTTATGAGCACTTATTCTTTTATCAATATTATTGGTCCAACCAACATATGTTCTGGGCTTAGGATTGGTTGTGCCAATGATATACACATAGAATTTCATGATTCTAAACATAATAATTGTAATTAGTACTTAATTAAATATAGTATCTTTAAATAAATAGGAGAAAAAGCATGCGTACTACTCTTACAGTTTTAGCTTTCAGTTTTATGATTTCAGCTTGTACTACATTACAAAGCATAAATGAAACCATTAAAGGTGATGGCGTTCCTTATATTCCAGGAATATAAATATTAGAAGCTGGCCCTTTTTTAGGGTCAGTTTTCTTTTTTTGTAATAATTAGAAAAAAAAGTTAATTAGTCAAAGCGCCTACTTAAATTTTATAGTTTCCAATATGTATAAAGTTCAAATTTCTGGGACCGGCCTATACACTCCTAAGGAAAAAATCTCTAATGAGGAATTGGTGCAATCATTTAATAAGTATGTTGATGAATTTAATGAAACAAATTCAGAAGATATTAAAAATGGAAAAACCCAACCTTTGGAAAAATCCAGCGCTGAATTCATAGAAAAAGCATCAGGCGTTAAATCAAGATATGTACAAAATAAAACAGGAATTCTAGATACTTCTTTTATGAGGCCTAAATTGAGAGAAAGGTCAGAAGAAGAATTATCTAATTTAGCTGAAATGGGGGTCATTGCAGCTAAAGATGCGATTAAAAACTCAAATATAGATGTAGATGATATTGATGCAGTAATTGTAGCTTGTTCAAATCTTGAGCGTGCCTATCCAGCAATTGCAATTGAAATACAAAATGCTTTGGGTATCAAAGGTTTTGCTTTTGATATGAATGTTGCATGTTCATCAGCAACTTTTGGAATTCAAACTATCTTCGACATGGTAAAGTCTGGAAGTATAAAGTCTGCTATCATGATTAATCCTGAAATTTGTACCGGACATTTAAATTTCAGAGATCGAGACTGTCATTTTATTTTTGGAGACGTTGCGACTGCAGTTATTTTAGAACGTCTTAATGAAGAAAATATAAAAGAAAACTCCTATGAAATAATTGGTACGAGATTATTAACTAAGTTTTCAAACAATATAAGAAATAATTATGGCTTTTTAAATAATTCATCGCCTGATGGCGTTGGTCAGTCAGACAAATTATTTCATCAAAATGGACGAAAAGTATTTAAGGAAGTTGTTCCAGAAGTTTCTAACTTGATTAAATCTCATTTAGAAGAAAATAACTTATCGGCCAATGATCTCAAAGGCATGTATCTTCATCAAGCCAACGAGAATATGAACGTTTTAATTTCAAAGTATGTATTGGGAAAAGATGCCCCAAAAGAGTTAGCACCTGTAGTTTTGGATGAATATGCAAATACAAGTTCAGCTGGTTCAATTATTGCCTTTCATAAATACAATAAATCATTAAATAAAAATGATTTAGCAATTATATGTTCATTTGGAGCTGGTTATTCAGTTGGAAATGTAATTGTAAAAAAGATAGCTTAAAAATTTGGCTCTTTAGAAAATAATCTTCTCACCATTGGTTCAAAATGATCTAACGGGAAGGACTCATAATTAGGATCAAAAGATTTTTGATCCCACTTTTCACAAAAATCAATCGCATCTTGATAGTATGGGTGGTCTTTAAATTTATCTCGTGAATTTCTATCTTTGCCTAAATGATGAGCATAATAATATTCTTGAAAAAGGCCATGATGCAACATAATCCAATGAACCTTTTCAGAAACATACGGCCTTAAAACAGCGGCTATGAGCTGACTGTGATTGTAAGGAGCAAGACTGTCTCCTATATCATGCAACAATGTAGCAACAATCATTTCTTCATCTGCCCCATCTTTTTCAGCCCTGGTTGCTGATTGCAAAGAATGCTCGAGTCTTGATACTTGGTACCCATCAACTGAATTATCTAAGTTTTTTAATGATTCCAAAATTCGATCAGGAAGTTCATTTACATAGTTTTTTTCATATTCAGCCAAAAGTTCATAATCTTCTTTTGACCCTTTTTTCATTTCGGTAAACTTGACTGTCTTCATTCTACTTCCTTGGAGAGGAGTTTATATTTACTTTCGGCAGAGTCATGGTCAATATACAGCCCTTGAAGCCACCGACTTCCTTCAGATGTATTGTAGCTTCGTCTTCCATGTAAAGTTCTGTAATTATTCATAATTAATAAGTTACCAGGCTCTAAATGAAATTGTAATATATATTTATCTGAATTGATCATTTGATGCATAACTCTTTTAGCAGCATAAAATTCTTCCAAAACCTTTGGCTCATCGTAAAATACAAAGTCTAATCTATTACTATATTTTATTTGTTTGAGTTCTCCTCTAGCACTTAATTTTATAATTTTTCCAGTTTTTTCTAAAATAGCATCATTATCTTCAAATTTATAATTTATTAGAGTATTTACTAGGATATTAAAAGCTTGTGGATTTTCTTTTTTTAGATCCTCTGCAACTTTGAAACCATCTACAACTGTGGAGTCTCCGCCTTTGCAACTGTTTTCAATACAAAATAAAAATTGAATTGATGGTACTGGTTTTCTGTAGGGATTATCAGTATGCGACTCTAATTCGATGGATGTATAAGCCAAGTCATTAGGTTGTTTTTGTGACCTCACATTAAATAGCTTTCCAAAATTAGTTTCTCGAATAAACCCAATTTTTTCAGCAAATTTTATAACTTCTCCATCCTTAGCTGGCAAATCTTCGACTACAACGTAACCATACTGATGATAAAATTTTAAAATTTCAAACAATTGCTGACTTTCGTTTGCTCCATAGGCAAAACTAAATTTTTTTAACTCAGCATCATTTTTATCCCAGTAAATCTTTGGCGGTAGGACATTTGATCTTGTAATTTCTGTTATTAATTTATCTAAACAATAAGTTGCACTATGGTTATCAGAAAATTCTACGTGCATTTTGTTGTCTGCTAGTAGCTGAGCATTCTTTATTTGCAAATCTGGTTTAATCTTTTCAGGATCATATAATCTTTGAAAAGAATTTTGATCAACTTCCCCTTTTTCAGTTGATCGTTCCCGTATCCACAAGGGATGTATTTTAAAAATTTCCTCTTTATCAAATACTCTTAATTCTTTTGAGTCAAAATCTAGCTTCATATTTGAAAATATATGATTAATAGTCTAATTCTTCAATATTTTCATATTCTGTAAGACATTCTGGATTTGCAAGAGCCTCCATATTTTTAACTTTTTTACCGTTTATAATATCTCTTACAGTCAATTCAGCTATCTTACCGCTCCGAGTTCTTGGAATATCAGTAACTTGAATAATCTTTGCGGGCACATGTCTGATGGAGGTTGAATTTTTAATATTTTCCTTAATATCAGCAACTAATTTATCATTTAGATGACTTTTAGCTTTAAGGGTTATAAATAAAATAATTCTGACATCATCATTCCATTCTTGCCCAACCACAATCGATTCATTGATATCTTCTAGTTTTTCAACAGACCTATATATTTCTGCAGTACCAATTCTAATACCTCCAGGATTGAGAGTTGAGTCGGAGCGCCCAAAGATTATGAAACCCTTATTTGCTGTTTTGATTGCATAGTCACCTTGTGTCCAAATATTGGGAAATTTTGAAAAATATGATTTTATATATTTTTCTTTATTAACATCATCCCAGAACCCAATTGGCATTGAAGGAATTGCTGATTTGCAGACTAGTTCTCCTTTTTGCTGAGTACTAACCCCATCTTCATTAAATATATCTACATCAACTCCTAAACATTCACATTGAATTTCTCCTGAAAATACTGCGCCGGTTGGATCTCCTCCAACAAAACATGAAACAATATCAGTACCGCCACTAATAGAGGCTAAATGTACGTCTTGCTTAATATTGCTATAAACATAATTAAAACTCTCACTAACTAGTGGTGATCCAGTGCTTAAAATTGTTTTTAATTTTGATAGTTTATATTTATTTGAAATTTGAATTTGGCTATTTCTTAGCGCATCAATAAACTTTGCGCTTGTGCCAAAACAAGTAATTTCCTCTTCTTCCGCCACTTTAAAAAGTGAGTCCTGATGTGGAAAAAAAGGAGACCCCTCATAAAGAACAACTGTTGCCTTAGAAGCAAGACCAGAAATAAGCCAATTCCACATCATCCATCCACAAGTAGTAAAATAGAAAAGCTTATCGTCTTCACAAATTTCACAGTGAAGTTGCTGTTCTTTTAAATGTTGGATTAATGGACCTCCAGTATTATGTACAATACATTTTGGTTTTCCAGTTGTACCGCTGGAATACAATATATACATTGGGTCATTAAACTGACATCTTTCAAAAGAGAGCTCACTCAATTCTCTATTGTTTTCTTCAAAAAAATTTAATTTTTCATCGATAAAACTTTTGTCTTTTTGAGAATAATCAATGCATATGGACACTTCCAATGTATTAAGCTTACTCTCAACATTTTTTATTTTTTCTAAAATTTCAAATTTCTTTCCTCCATACATATAGCTGCTGGAATAAAATAAAATTTTGGGCTCTATTTGACTAAACCTATCTAATATAGCCTGTTCACCAAAATCTGGTGAACAAGAAGACCATACCGCACCAATTGAATTTACTGCAAGAAATGAAATCAATGTTTCCGCATTATTAGTTACAATGCCTACAACTCTATCACCTTTTTTGACACCGATAGATCTCAAATATTTTGCGACTAAATTTACTTTATGAATAACTTCTTCTTTGCTGTAATATTTTTTAAATCCAATTTCATTTACATAGAGTATAGGAATAGAATTTAAATTATTAATGATATTTTCACTATAGCTAAGCTTTAAGTTTGGAAAAAATTTCTTGTCATAAATATTTTCACTTTCACTAATAGCAGGGTTTTCATTGCCGCTATAGTTTATATCTAAATAACTCAAAAGACTCGTCCAAAATAAATTAGGCTTTGCTATACTCCAGTTAAATAAGGAGTCATATTCATAATCAAAATTTATTGAGTAACTTTTTTTGAGATAACGATGGTATTTGATTAAGTTCGATTGTTTTCGTCTTTTTTCGGAGGCTTGCCACAGTAATTTTTCCATAAATTTTACTGCTTTGAATTAAATTTTAAGCAATATGTAATGCTTTTGTTTCAAGATAATCTTCAAGCCCCATATCACCGCCTTCGCGGCCGTTTCCAGACTCTTTATAACCGCCAAAAGGAGAGCCGTAGTTATAACCGCCTCCGTTTACATGTACACCGCCAGCTCTAAGTTGTCTTGAAACTCTTTCTGCCCTTTCAGTGTCGCCTGTTTGTAAATATGCGGCAAGTCCGTAAGGTGTGTCATTAGCTATTTCAATAGCTTCTTTTTCATCTTCAAATGGAATTATTACGAGTACGGGGCCAAAAATCTCTTCTTGAGCTACTCGCATGCTGTTATTAACATTTATGAATATAGTTGGTTTAGTAAACCAACCTTTTTCTAACCCCTCAGGTTTACCCAGTCCACCAACAAGCAGTTCGGCACCTTCATCTATTCCTACCTGAATCATGTTTTGAACTCTATCAAATTGGATTTTATCAAATAAAGGTCCTAGATGATCTCCATCCTCTTGTGGGTCTCCAACTTTTATTTCTTCAGCTGCCTTTTTTGCAATTGTAACGACTTCATCGTAGCATTTTTTTTCAACCAGTAATCTGGTAGGAGCGTCACATGATTGGCCAGTGTTAAACATACATTCATTTACAGATGCGGTTACTTTTTCCTCAAGATCACAATCTGCAAAAACTAAATTTGGTGACTTGCCTCCAAGCTCAAGTGTAACTTTTTTGACAGTTTCAGCAGACTCTATTGTAACCGACTTTCCGCCTCTTTTAGAGCCGGTAAACGACATCATCTCAATATCTGGATGTCTTGACATGGCTATGCCCACACCCTCGCCATCACCATGAACTAAATTGAAAACACCTGCAGGGACACCAGCTTTATCTAGTATTTCGGCATAAACCATTGCTGATAATGGCGTATGTTCTGATGGTTTTAAAATACAAGTACAGCCAGTTGCAATGACTGGCAAAACTTTTAATGTGATTTGATTTATTGGCCAATTCCATGGAGTGATTAGACCACATACTCCAATTGGTTCTTTTAATAAAATATCTGTATTGGATAACTCAATTTTTTCTTCATGTTTTTCTAATGCACTAATAAAACCATCCAAATGACCTATAGCTGCATCAGCTTGGGCTTCACGTGACATTTTTCTTGGTGCACCCATCTCCATTGTCATAGCATCAGCTAAGTCATCAAATCTTTCTTCTGAAATTTTTCGTATATTTTTCAAAATATTCATTCTCTCTTCTTTAGAAGTTTTTGAAAAACTCATAAATGCATTTTTAGCAGCCTTTACTGCGATATTTACATCTTCTTCATTACCTAATATGACTTCACCGATAACTTCCTCTGTGGCTGGATTTACGACAGGCATTTTTTTACTAGATTGTGGCGCTACCCATTGACCATCAATATAAAATTTTTGTAGATTTTGCATTTCAGATGATGATTACATACTATAGTATGGTAATTGTAAATTAATTTTTTTTCACTAGTAAAGGAAATATGAACAGAGACGTCATTATTTCATGTGCAGTTACTGGATCAGGAGATACGGTCAACAAACATCCAAACATACCGGTGACGCCAGAGCAAATTGCTAATGCAGCAATTGAAGCAGCGTCAGCTGGAGCTGCTATAGCGCATATCCATGTCAGAGATTTAAATACAGGAAAGGGATCAAGAGACGATGAGCTTTATAAAGAGGTTGTGAGCCGCATAAAAGATAGTGGCACAAATGTCATAATAAATCTTACCAGTGGTATGGGCGGTGATATAGAAATTGGACCTGAGGATGATCTATTAAAGATGTGGTTTGCAAATCAAATGTACGATGAGGGGTTGCTTGACAGCCCTCCTCTATTTCAAATTTGTCTTGGCATTCCCTATGGGGCACCAGCTAATACCGGTTCAATGAAAAACATGGTAGACATGCTACCATCGGGTAGTAACTGGGCAGCTTTTGGAATTGGGGTTCATCAAATGCCAATGGTTGCTCAAGCGGTTCTCTTGGGCGGCAATGTTAGAGTTGGTCTTGAAGACAACTTATATCTTGAAAAAGGTGTATACGCCTCAAACGGTCAACTTGTTGAAAAAGCGACGACAATAATTAATAATCTTGGTGCAAATGTTATGGGACCAGATGAAGCTAGAAAAAAACTTGGGCTTAAAGTTTGAAAGAAAATAAAGTCATCACTATTGTAGGTACTGGAGTAATTGGTGCAGGCTGGGCTGCAAGATTTCTAGCTAAAGGTTATACTGTAAAAGCATATGACCCTAATAGTGTTTCACGTGAGCAGCTAAAAATAAATGTTCGAACTGCTTTTAAAAGCTTAAAGAAAATTGGTTTGAATAGAAATGCCTCATTAAGAAATCTTAAGGTCTATTCAAAATTACCTGATGCATTAAAGGACACAACTTTTGTTCAAGAGAATGCACCAGAAAACGAAAAGATTAAAAAAAATATTCTAAAACAAATTGATAATCTAGTTGATAAGAGAGTTATAATTGCATCTAGTTCGTCAGGCTTATTGCCATCGAAAATTCAATCGGCTTGTAAGTTTCCTGAGAGAATTTTAATAGGACATCCATTTAATCCTGTATACTTATTACCTCTAGTAGAGATTGTAGCTGGCAAGAAAACTAGTCATATAAGTGTTAAAAAATTAAAAAAATTATATGAACATATTGGAATGCGACCACTTATTGTTCAAAAAGAAATAGAAGGATATATTTCAGACAGACTACAAGAAGCGTTATGGCGTGAAGCCTTGCATATTATAAATGACGGGGTAGCATCAACGGATGAAGTTGATGATGCAATTGTTTATGGTCCTGGATTGAGATGGGCTTTTATGGGGGTTTGTTTAACGTTCCATTTAGCTGGTGGAGAAACTGGCATGAAACACATGCTGGAACAATTTGGTCCTGCACTAAAACTCCCTTGGACAAAATTGAAAGCACCTGAATTAACCAACAAACTTAAAAAAGCAATGGTTTCAGGAACAAAAAAACAAGCAGGAAAATTCAATATTAAAGAACTAGAAAAACAAAGAGATTTGTTTTTGATTGAAATTATGAAAACTTTAAATAAGAATCAAAAAGGTAAGTTTCCGAATTGGGACAGAAAATATAATACATTTAAATAAGATATGAATGAGAATCCATCAATATCATCATTAAAAAAGAATGGTAAATCGATTCTAATTGATTGGAGTGATGGTGAGCAGAGTAAATTTAATTTTTTATGGTTAAGGGATAATTGTCCTTCAGAAGTTCACCCTACTGCAAGGGAGAGAACCTTTAACTTGCTAAATGTTTCGGAAAATATTCACCCAAAAGCGTTTACAATAAATGATAAAGGGCAGTTGGAGATTGAGTGGAGCGAAGGAAGCCATATAAGTCACTATGACGTCGAATGGCTTCGACATAACTGTTACACGATGAAAAGTAAGAAAAAATATAGTTCACCTTATTTTTTGTGGGATAATAGTATGCAATCAAATTTTGAAGATATTCAAATAGATTATCAAGAAATTATTAGTGGAGATGAAGGAATAAAAAAATGGCTTGAACAACTTCATTATAAAGGGATTTCAATCGTGAAGAATGCACCCACTGAAAAAGAGTCAGGTTTTGATGTTCTATCTAATATAAGTCATCATAGAGAAACTTTTTTTAAAACACCATTTGAAGTAATCGACATTCCTAATCCAAATAATTCAGCATATACAGCTGCAGCTCTAAGAAATCACATCGACTTACCATATTATGAAATTGCTCCTGGCTACCAGTTCCTTCATTGTTTAATAAACGATGCAACCGGTGGTGAATCAGTTGCGTTAGATGGATTTAAAGTTGCAAGCTATATGAAAGAAAATTTTACTGAATACTTCAAGATTCTTCTTGATACACCTGTAAAATTTGTAAATAGAGATTACACCGCAAACACAATTAGAGTAATGCATAAACCCATATTTACTCTAGATCACAACAATGATTTTAATGATATACGGTTTAGCGTTGCTTATATGGGAATAATGGATTGCAGTCCTGAAGTTATGGATAGCTTCTATGAAGCATATCGTAAACTTCTTTCATTGCTACATGACCCTATGTTTGAAATCAATTTCAGATTAGAAGCTGGAGATATTTTTAGCTTTAATAACAGAAGAGTGTTGCATGGCAGGAAAGAATATGATGCCAATTCAGGTAATAGACACCTCCAAGGATATTATATTGATAGGGATGAGATCGTGGGTAGATTAAATTATTTGAATAGACTTAATCCTTAGATTTTTGCAAAATATCTATAATTTTGTTTTTTGATACTGAGCCAACAAAGTTGTTTTTCTCATCAATCACGTTAAGACCCGATTGACTTTCAAGTATCGCCGGCAAGCAATTTTCAATACTATCATTTACATTTACAGTTGGATTAGAATTTGCTCGTTCACCTCCTTGGTCAAGAATTGTCTTGATTTTTAAAACCTTTATACGATTAACATCCTTAACAAAATTGGCCACATATTGATCAGCAGGTTTTAA
>LULI01000264.1_pt1 | contig 13767 bp, 5 predicted proteins | sample 728191 | NCBI WGS metagenome assembly LULI01 (sample SAMN03860293, study PRJNA289734) | marine metagenome | biome: seawater column; feature: ocean; material: water; isolation source: Red Sea water column Station 169 - depth 50m | place: Saudi Arabia: Red Sea | collected 2011-10-15 | depth 50 m | reverse complement strand
TTGTGCAACTGTATGTCTGGTTGGAACACATAAGCTTCACCGGTTTTCCAAGTCATTAGTTCCTGTTTTTTGGTGTCAATGTTCATCACATACATGCCACTGTTTTCTCCACCACCGTCGTCCAAGCACATTTGATATCTCCAACCACCTTCATTGTCTGTGTGGTTGCCGATCTTGGTGTTTGGTCCAACTGTCATTATCGCAACATTGGTCTTGTAAGGAAATTTTCTTAGTATGCTGTAAAGTATTGGATAGTCAGCAAACTTTTGACCTTCGTGTTCTCCAGACTGTATACCCAATGCCCGCCACTGTCCGTTAACATAGTCACCTGACTTGTCATCAAAGTCCTCTGGTAGTCCTCTCACACTGTCTGAGAAGTCCTCTGGATCTAAAAAAGTTTTGTTAGGTTGTGAATCGAATTCGTGTTTGATGTTCATCCAGTGTTTTTCCAACTGTCTGAAACATTCTCCCTGCTGTCCGTGGTAAAAACTTTTATCAAGCATTCAGTATATTAACATTTTTATCATGTATCTGTCTATCATGATCCTGCCAATTACTAAAAATATCTTCGCCGTGGTTTATAAGTTCCTGTTGTTCACTTAATTCGAAGTAATCTGTGAACTCTGTTCCGTTGATTATTATTCTTCTATTAACGTTACCAAACACATACACAATTACTTCATCATCACCTAGTGACACTCCAAGCCTACTGTCTTCTACTCTAGTCCATGCACCATCTTCTTTTACCATGTGCGTTCCTGATACTTGGATTCCGTTGTAATCATACAGATTGTCTATCAAGAATTTACCTGTTGCAAATACCTTGCCACCAACTGATACTGTGTCACCTATGTCCACTTGCTCAACAGGTTTGAAAGATCCGTCTGCCATTGAGATCATAGTACCTGCTATGAAACAACCGCCTCCAACACCACCAGATCCTCCTGAACCTGAAGATGAGCTTCCTGATGAATCACCAAATCCTGCCGCTGTTGATACAAAACTAATTCCTGAGTTGAAAAGTGCTCTCCAGGTACCTGATACCTTCACGTATGCTTCTGTGATCTCTCTCCATACTCCTGAGACTTTTGTATAGATGTTTGTTACATCAGTCCATACTCCACTTATCTTAGTGCTTGACTGCACTCCAATATTGAAAACTATTACTGCAAGTCCGTCTGCTCCGTTACCACTAGTGGCCGTTCCTCCAACCGCAACACCGGATTGATAAAATGCCTCTGATGTTCCACCTGGCGTAACTCCAGATCCATTTGATTCTGTTCCACTTGCTGGTGTTGTGTTTGTTCCTGAGAAGCCTCCTGTGCCTCCGTTGTCACCTGATCCACCGTTTCCTGATTTACCACCAGCGGCTCCTCCGCCGCCTGCTCCACCACCACCACCGTCACCCGAGTGGTCTTTACCTTCTTCACCCAAAGTTGCCGGTGAGTTTGCTGTTGCTGATCCTGTGTTAATACCTGATGTACCGTTGGACGACCTACCTGCGCCGCCACCGCCTCCACCGCCGCCGGCTACTGCCACTGCTGTCGAGTCTATGAATAATGTTGTGGCTCCACCTGCACCACCGCCTGCTCCTGAAGACCCTGACGGACCTGAGTTACCGCCGTTTCCTCCTGAGAACTGTGTCTTGCCTTTTCCGTTGTTTCCACCATTAGCGTTACCACCACTGGCTCCGCCAGCTCCGCCACCACCTACTGCTACTTCGAGTGTGTCTCCAATGTTTGATGTTACTGAATAACCTGTCTTTTTAACGTGATGTCCAGCGGCACCATTGCCACCTCCACCAGCGGCATCTGCACCACCTGCTCCACCTGCGCCACCCCATAGGTATATGTCAATGCTAGTCGTGCCTGCAGGTATCGTGGCTTGTTGTAGTGTTCCGCTGTATGTGAATGTTTTAGTTACTGTAGGCATGTGTTACTCCTACGTTGTATATTTGAACCAGAAGTCTCCGTCATTGCCGCCACTTGGATCTGATGTTGAAACTGTTTTTGCAGAACCGCCCCAAAGGTCACCAAATGTTACTATTGCACCAATCGTTGCTACTGTCTTGTTTGAAGTGTCTCCCTCTGATATTGATCCAACTGAGTTCAATGTCAATGAATCTAGAGTCAAACCACCTGCCGACGATGATTTTAAAGTAGTAGAATGATTTGACGCTCCGTCGTCTGTTGTGTCCGCCGCTCTTATAATTTGTGAATAACTGCCACCTTCTCCTGCTACGAAATGATTTTCTGACACATCATAAAACAATCTGGCATCATCTGAGTCTGATGTTTCTATGATCAAACCTGAATCAACTTCACTGTTTCCTGTGTTTAATTTCAAGAATGCATCATCAACAACATTGATGTTGCTTCCGCTCTTTTCAAATTCGCCTGAAATTGTTAGATTACCTGTGATTGTTAGGTCACCAGTCATATCAATGCCACCGTCTGCACCTGTCAACGTAAGAGGTGTTTTTGTGACTCCTCCATCGTTTACTGTAAATTTCATATCTTTGTCTTGGGTTGTCTGTGCAATCGTAACGTCATTGCTTGAAACTGTAATTGTCAATTCTTGTGAGCCACCAATTAATATTCCTGAATCTGTGTCTATTGTCAAAGCGCCTGTTGTGGTGTCAGCCGCGTCTGCTCTTAGGAAATTACCTCCAGCGATGACAGTTGCAGAGGTGTTTGATGTTCCAGATACATCTATAGCAGATGCCTGTGTGTTAGTACCATCGAACACTGCACCCAAAGTTGAATTTAGCGTGAATCCTGCCTTGATTGTTGCAAATCCTGTCTGTGTCGCACTCGGTGTGAATGTTTCCTTAGAAAGTATTGCTACCCTGGTGTTGCCTGCGTACATAGATGAAACAACCTTGTTTCCACCTGAACTTGCTAGTGTCTCTATTAGCCAACCAGATAGTGTCTGTCCTGCTGTGTAAACTGGACCAACTAATTGGAATGCTGATCCTGTGTAAACATAAAGTTGATCATTGTCTGAATCATGCCAAAGGTCACCTGCTCCTGGACTTGTTGGTGCAGAGTTCTGTGATTTTGCTCCGCCGGTTGGTTTGAAGCTTGATCCATCGTACACTTTTAATTGTGAAGTTGAAGTGTCAAACCATAATTCACCTCGTAACGGTGATGATGGTGCTGATGTTGAAGCTGAGTTTTCAAGCAATTTGACTAGGTTCTCGTTTAGTCCTTCACCAAATCCTGAGAAACTTTTTCCAAAAAGTGTTACACTGGTACTGTTGTCTGAAGTTCCATCAGTGATTGTTGCTATTGCTGTTCCGTCTGTTCTGTTAATTGTGTACGCCATTTGCTTATATTTATTGTCTTCCAGCCACAATGTTAATTGTGCCTATTTCGGTTGAATTGTACTCTTCTAACGCTTTTCCTATTACTGTGCCTACTTTAGGATCATTGCCTTTCCTTGCCACACCAGGAAATTGAGAATGAGTTACAAGCATGTCACCTTTGCTAATTTGTCCTACTACTTTACATGGTACTTTTCCTTGTAACGCCACCGGTTGTCCTACTGCTTTGGAGTTCATCAAGTAAGCTGGATTCTCCGAGATTACCCCTGCCACTCTTGGATCTGCACCCATGCTTGAAACTGTAATTTCTTTTTCTCCACCAAATATAACAACCGTTCCAACTTCATATTCTGAGTCTGATTCGTATATCTCTGCCAAGTCAGCATATTGCGCCGATGTTGCTTTAGCATGTACAACGTTGTATCCTAGGCTTGAAGATCCTATGTCATGTGTTGCATCGACATCTGGCACAATAGCCCTAGATGTCAACGTGCCCGTCATTGTTCCACCAGATAGAGGCAGGTTCAAACTCGCTGTACCTGTAAGATCTCCTACTACATTTCCTGTAAGGGCTCCTACAAAGGCTGTTGCCGTTACTGTACCAGATACGTCTAGTTCTGATGTTGGTGTTGTTGTCTTTATTCCAATACGAGATAATGATCCGTCCATGGTCATCAGTGTGGTTGTTGATCCACCATCGTTCACTTTGAATGTGATATCTGTGTCTGATATGATGTTTGAAATCACCACTCCTGTGCTGTCTACTGCAACATTGAAATCACTGTCTGCCCCTACTGATAATCCTGTATCGTTGATGACTCCAAGTGTTCCTGAAGTTGTGTCGTTCTCCGTAGACTTTAAAAATGTTGCCGCCGCCGCTCCACCGAGAGCGTCTGAGTCTGTCGCAGTGCCTTGGAATTTCAAATCGGATATTGCTGTAGAAAGTGTTATACCTTTCTTGATTGTTGCAAATCCAGAAAGTGAAGTCTTTGGAGTAAAGGTATCCTCAGAAATAATTGCAATAAGATTACCGTCGTTAAACCATTTAGTGATGTTCTGTGTTACATCTGAGGAATCTAAAATTGAATCATAAACAAATCCGTTTGTGTTACCTGTCGAAGTTGGTGGACCTACTAAAACATTTGACGCTCCATTGTAGTAATAAAGCTGTCCTGTGTCCGAGTCGATCCAAAGGTCACCTTGTGTGATAGAGCTTGGCGCTGACGACTGGTATGGAACGTTACCACCTGAAGGCACAAAAGCTGAACCTGTGTACACTTTTAATCTTGATTCACCTGAATCATACCAAAGCTGTCCTGTAATTGGTTTGGCCGGTGCTGATGAATTCGAAAAGTTTTCTAACAAGGCAAGAAAGTTTTCTGCAATGACTTCCCCGTACCCAGCGTAGCCTTTTCCTATAAAAGAAATGTCTGTTTGTGTGTTTACAACGCCATCCTGTACTGTGTACTGATTTGGCGATGCCGAACTGTTTGTCCTGTTTACTGTGTATGCCATTTATCTAATATCCAGTATTACTGCCCGAAGTTGTTCCACTGACAGTGTTAGAAGTTGACAATGCCGTCGAGCTTGTTTCTGTAAATGTTGTTAAACTTTGTATTCTTAATGTGTAGTCAATTTGTATTAATCTGTTAAGTGATTTCTGTACAGGGTGGAATATCACGTGTGTCAACAATTTATTTGTTGATCCGTTCTCTGTTCCTTCCCAACTTTTTAGCCCTAGTTCATCAAACACGAAGTCGCCGTTGAAATCTGTTGTGTTGTCGAATGCCTCTTGTCCTGTTGGTTCACCATAATCTAAAGTGCAAGTGCAAACTATGTCAGTGTACTTGTTACCTGCTGTGTGCCTCACTTCCATTTTGTTTCTTGTGGTGTCTTTGTTAGTGGCAGAGTTGTCATCTATCACCTTGTAGTAGGTTTGGTTGTACAAGGTTGCATTAGAGCCCGTTGAGTTTGGTGTAAGATAAGTGATTATACCTGTTGGATCGACTGATGTTCCACCATTACCAAACGCCATTTCATGGACAAAACCTGTTGTCTTGTTGGCAAGTGAATTGGCCAATGCCTGAGACATGTTTTCATAGTGTATTGCGTTTCTTTTGTCTACGATTACCTCACCTGTTTCTGGATCGAAAATTTTGATGTGTCCTGTCATCATTACTCCTGAATGATCTTGAGGCTTTTTGTTCTCTTCTTTTGCTTCTTGTGGTTTGTTGTCCTGTGTCATCTAGTGTATTTATTCAGGTGCGTTTGTTGGTTCATTAGCTATGAATTTAGCCGGTCCTGTTGTAGATGCCTGTAATCCTTTGCCATCAGCTGGATTTCCGTCTAAAGCCGTGTACCATACCTGTCCTCTCTTATGTAAAATTTTAACCTGTGTATTATCAGCTGGAGCAGTGCTTAAAGTCACTGCTGTCGTAGATCCGTCCACAGAATAGTTTATGGTTGATCCATCCTCGCTAGTAAGCAACAATCGTTGGCCACCAATGAATATGTCTAACTCACTAGCTGAGGCTGGTGTCTGTGATAGAGCGAAAACAACAGTGCTACCGTCACCAGTGAAGGTGTTGGTATATATTGTGTCCGCATAAGGTATAGTTTGAGTTCCGCTGGCATCTACCACTAGTGTGCCATCGCTATGGTCCTTAATTCCTGTTCCAAGTGTTCCACGTCTTAGTTGTCCCAACGTGTTTCCATCCTTGGTGAAATACTCAATTCTTTCTTTGTCCACAAAAACTACGCCCGGCATATTGTTTGCCGCATTTGGCTCCGGCAACACAGAACCGTCCTTTACCTGCAGTGTTTTTATGGTGTCTGTAAGATCATCAACTAATTCTGTTGTTGCTGTCTTGCTGATACGTTTGTAGAAAGTTCTGTTCAACATGTCCTTGAATATCCTGAATCCAGTAGCACCTACCGCTGATTCGAGGGCGAAATACATCACGTCTAGCCTGTCTGAGGCTGTGATGGTCTTACTGAATGTGATTGTGTTACCTGACAATGTGAAGTCATAATTTTGCACCTGTTGAACACCATTCAACCAGACAAAAGTGTAGTCTGCATTGAGTGGATCAAATCTTAATTTGAACACACCTGATGGTCTACCTTCTAGCACTTCTCTTCGTTGTTTCATTCCAAGTGCGTTGTTAAATGTTGTCACACTTACCACATCATCTGCTGACAAACTAATTCCATCGGATGATATTTGTGCTGTGTCCAAGATTAGGTCTGCATCTGCACCACCATCAACAAAATACTGATTGTCTACTAAAGTTTCAATAGCAATAACGTCAGTGGCTGTCGGAACAGAATCTGTAACAAATTCAACGTTTTGATTTGATATATCAACGGTGTAGTGTGTGTTTAAATTTTTCTCTACACCATTTACAAAAACTGCCACCTGTGATGCACTTGTGATAGTTTTTGCAGGATCTACTGTTGAATCATCTAGTAATCCTCCTGTGACTCCATAGGTGTATGTGCTACCATCACCCAAGTAATAAGTTATATCCGGTCCACGCAACATTTTACCGTTGACTTCTACCATAGTCAATCCTGCAAAAGGACCTATAGCGCCTGACGGATAAGTCAAAGCGTATCTATTTGTAGAACCATCGTAAGTAATTTTTTCATTTCTTATACTTGCAAAACTTCTTGTTGAAGTTGTTGATTTGTTGAACCCTGCAATCTGAACAAATGCGTCTGCCGCCGGTGCGGAACTGAATGTGACTGTCACTGTGTTAGCAGTGATGGTCTGCGTGAATGCAGTTGTTGGAACTCCATCGATGGTTATGTAAATGTCAGACACAGTTGAATCTAAGTTGAACTCACCTCTGGTCGATGTTGTGAATGCAACTGTGCTTCCATCACCTGTGTATTGATCTAGCACCCTGTAATTCTCACCACTTATTGCAAAGACTCTCGTTGAAATTACACTGTTGACTGCTGGTGCAGTTGTAAATGTTATTGTTTTGTTCGCCACATCAATAGTGTAATGTGTTGTTAATTTTTGAACAACACCATCGACCGCAACTGTGACCGAACCTAGTGTTCCTGGATAGTCACCTATGCTGAAAGATAAGGTTGTGCCATCTCCCCTGTGGTTCTTGCTGGATACAAAAGGCACACCCGACTCCGGCGAAGTGTAAACCTTGATGTCCACTGTGTCGAAAAGTTGACCTGGCACTGCTTCCTCGGGTGCGTAACTGGTGTCTGGTGATATAAAATCATCTCCTTCTAACAGAATGTCACTTGGTGCCGATCCTATGGCAGATCCAAACAGTCCACCTTTAATGATCGAATCTAATGTTCTATCGTCCACTGGTGTTAAAACACCATCATCATCAAATGGTATAAATTCAACCAGTGACCCTGCGTCAGGTATAGAATTCAACGTGAAAGATGTTGTGGATCCGTCGCCTCTGAATACCTCACTTCTTTTCTTCCTTGAACTGTCATCTGAAGTGACATAAACTTGATAGACATCACTTACCAGTGGGGCAGGTGTTATCGTAAATGTTGCTGTCAAACCATCTGCACTAAACGCTTTGATCCTTGAAGCTGGATAATTGTCCCATGGGAAGTCATACCAACCTGCCTTGTCCCAACCTGCTTCTTGTGAAAATAAAAGTCCTGTGACCATTGTCCCACCGTAGTCAACACCCGACATGACTTGTGAAAGTTCGTTGCCTGGCATGCCTGATCCAGGCGTGTAGAAGCCTTTTGTCCTGTCTGCGGCTGTGAATCCTGTTTCATCTCCATACACTTTGTAAAGGTTGTTAAGCCCTTCATTGAAATCAGTTGTTGAAGTGAAGGCCTTAGTAGATTTGTACAATTCATTTTTGTACCTTATCAGCTGTCCATACTCATAACTTGTTGATGCTGTCCAGTCAACGACACTAGATGTACTAGACACCCTGTCAAATTTTATAGTTGTATCGATGTCTCTAACAAGATCATTTGCCAGGTTAGCATAGGCTACTGCTGTATCGGTTGGTGTTGAGCCGTCGTCCGCTCCTCCGGTTATCATGACTTTTGGTGTTGCTGTATAGTTTGCACCTTTGCCTGTTAGTGTTATTTTTGTTACCTTGCCATCTTGGATAGTTGCTGTTGCAGTGGCCACAGTAGTCGCTGGTGCTGTGTAAATTTTGTACGTACCTGACATTGTCGACTGTGCATGATTCATCGAGCCATCTGGCATATAAAACGTGCCAGTGTAGTCATCAAAGGTGTGACTGTGTGACGTACCTGAACCACCATTCTGCGAATCCCAGATGTCTGCCTGTGTCTTGCTAGTGAAAAGAGGATAGTAGTAACCATAACTTCCTGACGTTCCTCCACTGTTGCTTGTTCCTAGTATTTGGAATGGACCTGTGGATCCTGTAGTACCACCAACAACTGTTACAGTTGGGGTCTTGGTGTAACCAGAGCCACCACTTGTCAATGTAATGGATGATACGTATTTCTTATGGTAGTCATTCCACATCTGCCATGGGTATTCGGTCAACTTGGCAGTGTCAATATCAACATCAAAAGGTCTAATCTTACCCCTTGCTGGGTCATAGAAAGTTGGAGCATCAAAATCAGTGAATATACCATCTTGCGTGTCCGATCCAGTCTGTCCTAATTTGTATTCCCTAATCTTAGAAGCAAATGGTTTTACTTCATTTATGTAACTCTCTATCCAGCTATCAGTACCCACTGTATATGTTTTTCTTTGATCCAGTGGTCTAACAGAACTTTTTGCGTTCAAGAAAGACGTTTTAAACATCCAGTCTACGTAGGTCTGTTCTGATAAGACTTTCCTTAATCCTGTAAAGAACAAAGTGTTATATTCAACAGCCAGTTCATTGATTAAAAGATCATCTCTCAATGCAGTTAGGATTTTCCTTAATTCAATTGAAGGTTCTTGGTCAAAGAAGTTGTCATCAAATGTATCGTCACCTGCAAAGCCCGTGGCATCCTGCGTGTAATCATAAAGTTTTGTGGAAAGTCTAATTGTGCCGTTTTCAGTTCCCACATTTGTCCAGCCGTCGGCTACTTTCATGAATAGTTTCCAACCACCTGTGTCTGCATTAGTAACTTTGACGTGTTTTCCGATGTCTAAAGTCAAGGAGTCTAGTTCATATTCATACGTGACCTGCTTGTCAATTTTAGTGTTTTCACTGTGTATCATTCCATGCACAGAAGGATCGGTTCCGTACCAATCAACATAACTCCAGTATAGAGAAGTGTTGTATGTTTGTAATTTTGTTCTAGTAAACTCTTCACCATCCCATGTGTATATCGCCCAGTACCCGTTGGCAGTCTCGTCTGCCTTCACAAGATATTTGACTGTGCCTGACAGATCCCTTGTATCTATGTAGGTTAATTCTGCGTATGTGTCTATCGTCTGATCCCATTCTAAGCTCTGTTCCGTTGGTTCTGGTTCTTTGGAATCCAAGTTGGTCAAATTAAATGTACCGACCAGTTGATTTTCCTTTAATTTGGAGTTTGCATAATCTATAATTTCTTTCAGTGCGTCAAATCTATCGACATACCAGCTCTGCCTCGGTCTAGTGCTATTTCCATATCTTTCATTTAAAGGAAGTTCTATGTCAGGTACCTTGTCCCCTGACTCATTGGAGCCTATCAAAGAGTCCCACCAACGTGTTTCTATGATGGCGCCTGGCCTGTAGTCCTTGTCTCCCTCTCTGGCCAATTTCCATACAGAGTGTGCATCACCTTCGAACGTGTTGCTCCTTATGTCAATATTCAGCACAATCTCGCTGTTGTTCAAGCCCGTGATGTTGTTAACTATAAACTTGTTGACGTCTGTCACAGAGTAATACTTGAACCCACTTCTTTCAGGATTCCTTATTAGGTTTGCAACTAAAGCTGTTGAACTTTTTCTACGCACGACGCTGTTATTTGGTATAGTTGATTTATTTTTTACCCAGTAGTAATAGTATTCGACAAAAGAATCTAATCTGGAGTTATATCTGCTTATTGCTGTATACCTGGAGTTATCGTTGTAAATCGCTGTTCCCGAAATACCTTCCGCGGCTCCCTGTGAGGTACCCGACCTTATGTTCCATTCGCTAGGCAACAGTGTTGATTCTGTCCATTCGCAAATATCTATGCTGGATCCAGGAAAAGTTTTTCCCCAATTGTTCGTTTTGAATTCTTGATCTCCTTGTTCGTACCAGGTCCATTTTACTTTTGATAGATCCCACCATACCTCACCGATGTGATCTTCTGCCCATGGTGTCTTGGTATTTGCGTCTACGCCTGAATTGTACACTGCCGGATCCCACGTTGTTTTAATATTGATTTCTCTGTCAGCAACTCCAAGAATCCTACCTTTTACAGGATCATAAAGTTCATAAAAGTTTCTGATCTGTTTACTTGCTGTGCTAAAGTCAAACACCTGGCCAAGTTTTTCCGTATCTATCAACGCTGTCTCAGATGCTATGTTCTTCCAGGCGTACTGCCCGTTTACTGTAAGATCATATGCCGCTACTGATCCGTCATCTGTAAGTCCTGTGTTACCTTCATCTTTAGGTGCACCAACGAATACTGAATTGTCTATTATGCAAACTCCCTTGCCAAAATTGTCATCGGCTGTGACATTATCCGTTGTCAATCTATCATCTATGACAAAGTGCGAATTGTACATCGTGGCTGTGTAGGCCGCCCCTGAGCCTGTGTTTAAGTCAACAATAGTTGTGTCTTGCAGGTCGAATGTGGTTTGCCCTGAGTCAATCTTCATCTCTCTTGGTGTTGCCGCCTTGTCCGCGCCAATAACCAGCCTTGTTCCTGTGTCATTTATATCAAGTATTGATCCAAACTGTAGATTAGTCTGTGTGTCGGGTGCTTTGATTGTCTGCTGTAATGTGTATGTGTTCGTTGAACCGTCCGCGTTCCATTTGTAATAGTATACCGCTCCGCCGTCGATCTGTGTGGAGCTACTGTCGTCAACTCCTGGGGCACCTATTATCAAAGTGGTTCCGTCCTTAGTCATTGCCAGTGAATCTCCAAATCTAGTATTGAGTGATGATCCATCTGCACTTGTTCCAGTAAGCGTTTGTGCAAGAGTGAACGCATGGTCCACACTGTCATCGTTGCTTTGCGAAGTTCTAACATAGATCTCAACCTTGCCTGCTTGTCCACTTGCAAGTGAGCTTACCGCAAGTATGTCACCGTTGTCGTTGGCCTCCAAACGGTGTCCAAATCTCTTGCCTGATCCAGGATCTGCCGAATCTATTGCAAGATTCTGTGTCCATGAATCGTACGTTGATCCATCAGCGCCTATCCCCCATTCATACATGTACACTCTGCCCTTGTCTGAATCAAATCCAGGAGCGGACACAAACATGTATTTTGTTGGCGTGCTTCTAACGGAACTTGCACCTGGCTCGGAAATTTTGTGTGCCCAACCAAAATTCTGTGATGCTTGGTCTGCTGGTGGTCTCCTCGTAACCAAGACCTCATATTTGAAAGTAGATGCGTTCCACACCATTATTTTTATTAAACCAGCATCGCTGAATCTTGTGCTACCATCAGAACCCAGTGAGTTAGTGTAAGGTGCGCCTGCAACAACAAAGTTCTCATCTGTGCTTATAGAAAGTGATTCTCCCAACCTTCCTGTGTTATCATTGCCTGCTGTTGTTGTTATTGTTTGTTGCGACTGGAATAAGGTACCTGCGTCCGTGACAGTCCTGAATAGAAAGTGTATTTCCCCCTTCGCTTTGCCTGGGGCCGATACTATGACAGCCCTTCCGTCATTTCTGGCAACTATCCTGTGTCCAAACTCCTGAGACGCAGTTGAATTGTCTGGCGACAGTATTAATTTTGTTGTGTATGGATCTTGTTTTTCATAGACCTGCCACAACCCCGATGCATCTGAATCTGCGTAGACCTTGTCACCAGGTTTTGAAATAGAATCATCTTTATCAACGTAATCGGAATAATTAAGCAAATCATTTACATTATCCATAGTGGATAATCTCACAGACACGAACTTATGTATATTTCCATAGGTGTCAGCCGTCGATCCATCCGCCAGTGCTGGTATAAATCCTGTGTTGCCAATGAACGTTATCACCACTGTCTTATGGTCAGGCACACTGCCAACTTGGTACACACCGTTCAATGTTGTTTCTTCGCTGTTAGATATTCCAAAATAATCAGGCAATGAAGTAGTTGTACCTGCTGATAGGTTATGAGAACCTGTGAATGTTATCTCAAGCTCTGTGGCATTATTGACAGGTCGCAGACTTGCTATCTTGACGCCGGCATTTGATATCCTAAACACGTCCCAATCATTGTTTGATTTGTTGGCCACCCACACAAGGTCGTTTGCATTGATGGCATTCATGTCCAAATTCAAAATGTCGTCAATGTTGAACGCTGTGTGCTGGACCTGTACAAGCTGAGGATAACCTGCAGTCTTGTAAAACTGTGATGTGTCTCTGTCTACCCCTTCTTTGGAATAATCCTTTCTGCTAAATGTTGTAGACGCTGTGTACTCCACCGGCTTGTAATACAAACTGGATTTACTGACAGCCAGTGATCTCGCATAATCCTTTGCAGAACCTGTGGTGTCGAACAGTTCAAAACTCTGTGGATTGCCAAGCACTTCTTGATCTTTCAATGTAATCTGTATGTTCTCCACAGAATCTAAATTTCCAAATCTTCCTGTCCTTATCATCCATTCTGGGTATAGGTCAAGATTGATGTCTTCGCCCTCATACTTGGCTTTTAGTATTTTGTCTATGGCGTTTCTTGTTCCTTTTTCTCTGATGTAACCTTGATAGAATTTGTACTGTGAAACGTCGTTGACAAATAGGTTCTCGAGATAATCTCTTGACTGGTATCCTATCAATCTTTGTGCAAGTGTTTGTTGCGATTCATCGAAGTTGTTGGTTTCTAGGTTGTAGAAATCATTGAACTGTGCAATTTTGTATTCAAAATTTGGAATCAACTGCGGTGCTGGTTTTTCTGTCTTTAAGATCCAGTTTGAATTTTCAAATACCGTTGTTGATCCATGATTTACTTTGGCTACATAAAACTTTCCTTGGTACTCTACCGAGTCACCAATTTTATAATCTGTGTTAGCGGTCCAGTACGAAACCTGTGCGGCATCAAAAACAAAACCAGGAGCATAGTAATCACCATTCCATCCAGCGGTCTTCCAACCTACTAGTTTGAGCCTTTGCTGTCTGAATCCTGTAAGAGGATCATATATTATGTCTGAGAACACCGTAGAGTTGTCAAAAAGAAGTATGTGTTCCTTCTGCACCGTGTTGAGTGCTATATTGTAAAGTCCAACTTCATCAGATTTTATGCCTAGGTCAAATGTTTTGCCTATCCTTTTAGTTGAAATATCTCTGACGTCAATCCTTCTACCCCCTGCGTCCAACAATGAATAATCTCCTGCAAGG
>LULI01000456.1_pt1 | contig 13782 bp, 14 predicted proteins | sample 728191 | NCBI WGS metagenome assembly LULI01 (sample SAMN03860293, study PRJNA289734) | marine metagenome | biome: seawater column; feature: ocean; material: water; isolation source: Red Sea water column Station 169 - depth 50m | place: Saudi Arabia: Red Sea | collected 2011-10-15 | depth 50 m | reverse complement strand
ATTTTAGACCAATATTCAACATTATCTAAAATAATTTTTTACTCTATCAATTGTCTGATTAAAGATTTTTACTTTATATTTTGAATTTAATGAAAGATCATAAGATGTGTAAATATCGTTGATTATATCATTGTTTGATTTAGTTGAATATTCTTTGATATTATCAGCATTTTTATCTATATCAGAGTAATGAATACTAATTATTCTTGATAAGTAAACTTTATCTTTTTCTCCAGTAACTAACGTAAAACTTTTATTTGGCAAAGTATAAATAAGATTAACTGACTCCGAGTCAAAAACTTGATTATCATTAAGACTTTCTAATGTGAAAGATTTAATATTTTTTTTATCTTTTGATATTTTAATAAATTCATCGTCATTAAATTTTTTCTCATCAATTTTTTCAAAAATATTTTTATTAAACTCAAATTTCTTTTTCAAAACTATATTTTTTTTTAAACTTTCCAAAAAATAAGGATCATTGAAATTTGGTATTTTTTTTTTGATATTTGAAATTTCAAATATTAAATAATAATCATTTTTATCGATTAATTGTATTTTATCCTCGTTTCTTTTAGAGTATATTTCCTGAAGTGTTTCACCTGAATTGTCATTTAATATAAAATTTTTTATCTCATTAGGCTTTAAATTATAAACCTCATCAATTTCTTTTATGTTTGATCCATTTAGAATACTGTTTTCGATTTCATCAATTTTTTTGAAAAATTCATCATTAAATTCATCAATTTCAATTAAACTTTGAGGAGTTATTTTTGCATATGAAAAATCAATAAAGTCCATTTTTAAAATATCTTGATTGTTTTTAATGAAATCGTCTATTTCTGTATCTGTTACAGTCTTATCATGAACTAAATCAAGGTCTAGAAATTCAATATCAATTTTTTTATTTTCATTTATAAAAATTTTATTTTTTAAAAAATGTGGAGATTTAATTCCTCCACTTATATATTTAAATAAATTTTTCTTTAATTCTTGTTTTTTTAATGAATTTTCAAAACTTGATGCTGTAAGATTATTTTCTAATAAAAATTTTTCATATTTTACTCTTGAGAATTTATTGTTGTCATCCAGTAAAATTGCATTAGATCTAATTTTATTTGCTAAGGCTTTCTCAGAAAGAGATACGTTTAATTCTTTTATCTCCATTTCGATTAATTTTTCAGATATGAGTTCTGATAAAATTTGTTCTATAATATTGTTATCTAAGTTTGCTTTAATAATATCATTTGTAAGCCTAGACTCATTTATAAAATTTACAAAATCTTTTGATGAAATTGCCTCATTATCAATCTTTGCAACATTGTTAGTATTACCTCCACTAAAGACACTTCCCATTCCCCAAAATACAAATGGAATTATGATAATTCCAACTATAACACCTGCTATTTTTGAATTTGAAAAACTTCTTAATTTACTAATCATCTTATATATTCTTTATTTATTGATCTAAAAAAAAATAAACATATAAATTATATTAATCAGTATGACAAATAATAATATTTATTTCATTGCTAACTGGAAGATGTTTGGATCAGTTAAATTAGTAAATTCATTAAATAATGTAATAAGTTATTCAAAAAAAAACAAACATAAGGCTAAAATTGTATATTGCCCACCTTATACTTTGCTTAAATCTTTTGTAGATAAAACTAAAAATTCAAATATTGAGATAGGGGCTCAGGATTGCCATATAAATTCAGACTATGGACCGTACACTGGAGCCATAAGTTCAAAAATGATTAAAGAACTAGGAGCGAAATTTGTTATAATTGGACATTCTGAGACAAGAGAAGAAAATGATAATAAAAAAATTAATTTAAAAATAAAATCTGCACTTGATAAAAAATTAAATGTTATTTTTTGTATAGGTGAAAAGTTAATTGATAAAAAAAAAAATAAAACTAAGTTTGTTTTAAAGAAACAATTACTCGAGGGATTAAAAAATTTAAATAAATTAAATAAAGTTATAATCGCATATGAACCTGTTTGGTCCATTGGTACTGGAATTGTTCCTACTGAAAACAATTTAATTAAAAACGTTAAATTTATCAAAGACACCTTAAAGAGATCAAAAAAATTTTCGAAGTCTAAAGTTTTGTACGGAGGCTCTGTTAACCCAAAAAATATAAAAAATTTAATGAGAATCGATAATATTAATGGTTTTTTGATAGGTGGCGCATCCACAAATGAAAAAATATTTATTGATATAATGAAAAAATCAATTATCTAAACCCCGTGGAAAACATACTATTAATTATAAATATAATATTAGCTGCAATACTGGTATTGCTTGTCTTATTCCAAAAATCTGAAGGTGGAGCCTTGGGTATTGGTGTTTCTCAAGATAATTTTATGTTTTCAAGATCTGCTGGAAATTTTATGACAAAAGCAACAGCAATAGTTGCAACATTATTCATAATTTGTAGCCTAGGATTAACTATTATTTCAAGAGGAGATCTCCCTTCAAATACGTCTGTTATTGATAAAATCGAGGAAAATGCAGACGATGCTCCAAAATTACCTGAAAATAATAATTAATACTTTTATTTTTATAATTCATTGGCTATAACATAATTCCATGGCGCGATATATATTCGTCACTGGCGGCGTGGTTTCATCACTCGGAAAAGGTTTGTCATCAGCATCGCTTGGATACATTCTTAGATCTCAAGGTTATAAGGTTAGAATAAGAAAAATGGATCCATATTTAAATGTAGATCCAGGAACAATGAGCCCTTTTCAACATGGTGAAGTTTTTGTAACTGACGATGGGGCTGAGACTGACTTAGATTTAGGACATTACGAAAGATTTACAAATATTTCAGCTAAACAATCTGACAATATTACAACAGGTAGAATTTATAGTGATATCATAAAAAAAGAGAGAAGAGGAGGTTATCTCGGAAAAACTGTTCAAGTAATTCCACATGTTACAGATAGAATTAAAGAATTTATAAAAAAAGATATAACGAATGAAGATTTTGTAATTTGTGAAATTGGAGGAACGGTTGGTGATATTGAGAGCCTTCCATTTTTAGAAGCTATAAGACAGTTTTCAAATGATAATGGCAGATCAAGATCATTATTTATTCATTTAACATTTGTTCCATTTTTAAAATCTTCAGATGAAATTAAAACAAAGCCAACACAACATTCTGTTAAAGAATTAAGAAGTATAGGAATTCAACCTGATATAGTGATCTGTAGATCTCAACAGTCTATTCCTTTAGATCAAAGAAGAAAAATATCCTTATTTTGTAATGTGGACATTGCTAATGTTATAGAAACAGTTGATGTAAAAACTATTTATGAAGCCCCAATAAGTTTCTTTAATCAAAAATTAGACAAGCAAGTTTTAAAATTCTTTAAAATAAAATCTAGAAAAAGACCAAACTTGCTACCTTGGAAAAAAATTACAAATATAGTTTTAAAAACAAAAAGAACAGTAAATATTGCTATCATAGGCAAATATGTAAACTTAAAAGATGCTTATAAGTCACTTGATGAGGCTCTCACGCATGGTGGAATTTCAAATAAAGTTAAAGTTAACTTAGTAAGAATTGAGTCAGATAAACTTAGATCAAAAGAAATTAAATCAAAATTAAAGAATGTATCGGGAATATTGATACCAGGAGGGTTTGGTAAAAGAGGAACAGAGGGAAAAATTGAAGCAATTAGATATGCCAGAGAGAGAAAAATACCTTTTCTAGGTATTTGTTTTGGAATGCAAATGGCAATGATTGAGTTTGCAAGAAATATTTTAAAAATTAAAAAAGCTGGCTCAAGCGAATTAGATAAAAATTGTTTTCCCGTAATAGGATTAATTTATGAATGGAACAAAGATGGAAAAATTATAAAAGGGACTGATAAAAACCTGGGAGGAACAATGAGATTAGGTCTATATGAGGCAAAACTAAGAAATAATTCTGCCATAAAAAATATCTATAAATCTAATATGATTAAAGAGAGACACAGACATAGATATGAGGTCAATATAAATTTAATGCAAAAATTTGAAAAAAAAGGTTTGATGTTTTCAGGAATTTCTCCTGACAATCAATTACCTGAAATTATTGAACTTAAAAATCATCCATGGTTTATTGGAGTCCAATTTCATCCAGAATTTAAATCTAGACCTTTAAATCCTCATCCTTTATTCTCTTCATTTATTAAAGCTGCAAAATCTTTTAATGGAAAATAAAATAGTTAATTGTAACGGTATAGAAATTTCAAATAAGAATAAAATTTGTCTTATTTCTGGACCTTGCCAGCTAGAAACAGAACAACATGCTTTGGACATGGCAGGTAAAATTAAAGAAATCACGACAAAGTATAATATTGGATTTATTTATAAAACTTCATTTGATAAGGCTAATAGAACAAGCTTGAAAGGCAAAAGAGGAGCTGGTTTAGAAAACTCTCTACCTGTATTTGATAAAATCAAAAAAGAGATTAACGTGCCTGTTCTAACCGATATACATAATGAAGAACAATGTTCTCTAGTTTCTCAACACGTAGATGTTCTCCAGATACCAGCATTTCTTTGTAGGCAAACAGATTTATTAATTGCTGCTGCTAAAACCAATAAAATTATTAATGTAAAAAAAGGTCAATTCCTAGCACCATGGGATATGATTAATGTAACAAAAAAAATTTCAGACAGTGGGAATAAAAATATTTTAGTCACAGAAAGAGGTGCTAGCTTTGGTTATAATACATTGGTCTCAGATATGAGATCTATTCCCATCATGGCAAAAAATGGTTATCCAGTGGTATTCGATGGAACTCATTCAGTGCAACAACCTGGTGGTCTAGGCGAAAAAAGTGGTGGTCAAAGAGAATTTGTTGAGTATTTGTCAAGAGCAGCAGTTGCAGTAGGCGTTGCAGCTATTTTTTTGGAAACACATCAGGACCCTGATAATGCTCCATCAGATGGTCCAAACATGGTCCCTTTAGACAAATTAGACGAGCTAATTAATCAAATTGTAGAAATTGATAATTTAGTTAAAAAGTAATTAATGAGCAAAATCAAAAGAGTTGTAGCCAGACAGGTATATGATAGCAGAGGAAATCCTACTATTGAGGCTGAAGTATTTTCAAACAATTTAAGTGCGTCAGCAATTTGTCCTTCAGGTGCTTCAACAGGAACTTTTGAGGCCTACGAAAAAAGAGATAAGAGTAATAAAAGATACTTAGGAAAAAGTGTTTTAACACCAGTTGCAACTGTCAATAAATTAATTTCAAAAAAATTAAAAAATCAAAATATCCATGACCAAGAGAGAATAGATAGTATTCTTATAAAATTAGATGGTACAAAACAAAAAACAAAGTTAGGTGCGAATACAATATTAGCTGTATCCATGGCTGTAAAAAAATTATCAGCCAAAGTAAAAAAAATACCTTTATATAAAAATTTTATTGTTAAAAAAAATTTTAAACTTCCCTTTCCTTTAATGAATATTATTAATGGGGGTGCGCATGCTGATAATGGCCTTAGAATACAAGAGTTTATGATTAGACCTGATAAAGCAAAATCATTTAATGATGCTGTTAGAATGTGTTTTTTAGTAATAAATAATTTAAAAGTATTATTAAAAAAAGCAGGTCACTCTATTAATGTAGGTGATGAAGGTGGCTTTGCACCAATGATAAGCGATAATGAGAGTGCTTTAAAACTTATAGTTCAAGCTATCAAAAAATCAGGTTTTAAAAATGGTAAAGATATGTCAATTTGTTTAGATGTTGCAGCAAATGAATTAATTAAAAAAGGTAAATATTCAATTCATTCTAAAAATTACATAAGTGTCGATCAATCAATTAAAAAATATTTAGAGCTTATTAAAAAATATCAAATTAAATCAATTGAGGATCCATTTGGTGAGGATGATTGGAAGGCATGGTCTAAATTTGTTAATATAACAAAAAACAAAACACAAATAATAGGTGATGATCTTTTTGTAACTAATCTTGAAAGATTAAAAATAGGTTTTCTGAATTTATCCGCTAACAGTATTTTGATAAAATTGAACCAAATTGGAACAGTAACCGAAACGTTAGAAGTAATAAAATTTGCTCAACTTATTGGTTTTAAAACAATCATCTCTCATAGATCTGGTGATACTGAAGATACATTTATCGCTGATTTAGCAGTGGGCACCAATTCAAATCAAATCAAAACTGGGTCTCTTGCAAGATCAGAGAGAATAGCAAAATATAACCAACTAATTCGTATTGAAGAAGACCTTGGTAGATCTGCTAAAATGAATAAAATTGATTAATGTTAGAAAAATTAAAAAAAAACTATTTTATTCTTATAATCACATTCCTGTTTATCTATTTTTTCTTTAATTTATTAGATGGTGATAGAGGTCTCATTTCTTACATGGAAAAAAAAGATATTTATGAGCAACTAAAAAATGACCAAATTACTCTTAATAGTAAAATAGAAGATTTAGAGCACAAAAATTCACTTTTAACAGAAAATATAGATCTTGATTTCATAGAAATATTAATAAGAGAAAAGTTTTTATTTGGAAAAGAAGGTGAGACTACCTATATAATTAAAGACAATGGAAATCAAAAATAGACCAAGACACCCTGAAAAAGTAAATAAACCGATTAATCCTATCAAAAAGAAACCTGAGTGGATTAGATCCAAGCTACTAAATAGTAAAGAATTTTTTTTAACCAAAACAGTTGTTAATAAAGATAATCTCGTAACAGTTTGCCAAGAAGCAAACTGTCCTAATATTACTGAATGCTGGAGCAAAAGGCATGCAACACTAATGATAATGGGTGACACATGTACAAGAGCATGTGCGTTTTGTGATGTTAAAACAGGAAAACCAGAAAAATTAGATGAATTTGAGCCAATTAAAATAGCGAATGCAGTTAAAAAATTAAGTTTAAGACATGTTGTTATTACATCTGTTGACAGAGACGACCTTTCTGATGGTGGATCAAACCATTTTCATGATGTTATTGTTGCAACAAGAAAAAAAAATCCAAATACAACAATTGAAGTTTTAACACCTGATTTCTTAAGAAAGGGAGAAGCTTATAAAAGAGTATTGGAAGCAAGCCCAGATGTTTTTAATCACAATATTGAAACTGTTCCAAGTCTTTATGTGAAAGTTAGACCAGGGGCAAGATATTTTGGATCATTAGAACTTTTAAAAAATTCAAAAAAATTCAATAAAAATGTTTTTACAAAATCAGGAATTATGGTTGGATTTGGAGAAACAAAAGATGAAATAATTCAAGTTATGGATGATCTAAGATCTGCAGAAGTTGATTTCTTAACTATAGGTCAATATCTTCAACCTTCGGCCAAGCACTTTCCATTAAATAGGTATTACCATCCAGATGAATTTAAAGAATTGGGTAAAATAGCAAAATCCAAAGGATTTTTATTAGTATCCTCATCTCCTTTAACTAGATCATCATATCATGCAGATGAGGATTTTAATAAATTAAAAAATAATAAAAAAAATATTAATTAATGCCCAAAGCATCAGTTAAGAGATTAATTGATAACAAAAAAGATAAACTTATTGATTTTGTTCTAGACATTGAAAAATATCCAGAGTTTGTTCCATTTTGCCAAGGATCAAAAGTTTATGAAAGAAAACAAAAAGGAGATTTAACATTTATAGTTGCAGATCTTACAATAGGTAAAGGACCTTTTGTAGATACCTATAAAAGCGATGTTAAATTCAATAAAAAAGATGACACAATTTTTGTTACTAATATTGATGGACCATTAAATTATTTAGAAAATAATTGGAAATTTGTTGAACAAGGAAAATTAACCGAAGTTACATTTGATGTTGATTTTGAAATAAAAAACAAATTTTTGAATATTCTTATGACTAAATCTTTTCAATTTGGTCTTGATAAAATTGCAGATGCTTTCCAAAAAAGGGCAGAAAGTTTATAATGTTTTTTAAATATCAAATATTGTTCAAAACTATTTTAAGCGCTTCATTTACTGTAGTCTTTTGAATTCTAATTCTTCTTTTATTTTTAAATAAATTTTTTTTGATCATTATTTTATTTCCTTTTTTAAATCCAATGTAAACTAATCCAACTGGTTTTTCTTTAGTCCCACCCTTTGGTCCCGCAATACCAGTAATCGAGATTGATATATTTGCTTTACTAATTTTACTTAAATTTTTGACCATCGATAGACAGGTTTCATGGCTTACTGCTCCATATTTAGTAATGGTTTTTTTTGGTACTTTAAGTAATTTTACTTTTGAATTATTTGAATAGGTAACTAGTCCCATATTAAAAACTTTAGATGATCCACTAATAGATGTAATTGAGCTTGCTAAAAGTCCCCCAGTACATGATTCGGCGAATGATACTGTAAGTTTTTTTTTTGTTAATAACTTTACAATCTTCAAAGACAAATTATTCATGTAGTAATAATCATATAAAAGACAAGAATAGCAACAACATATAAACCTGCACAAACATCGTCCATTATAACGCCAAAACTATTTTTAAAATTTTTATCGTAATAACTTACAGGGTAGGGTTTTGTGATATCAAAAATTCTAAAAAGAATAAACATTATAAAATAAAAGGTTAGCACCCTTGCTGGATCCGTTGGTTCTTTATGGGCAATTTCATAAAGGCAAATTGGTATTGATTGACCAATAAACTCATCAATAACAACCTCTTTTGGATCTTTATTGGTTAAATCTTTAATAAATAAATTTACTGCAAAAAGTGAAATTATAAAAATAGCTACTAAAAAAATTAAAAATGTATCTGCCGATACTGAAAAAATGTGAAATAATATATATAATAAGATAACAGTAACCAAAGAGGCATAACTACCAGGAATTCTTGGTAATTTTCCAATGCCAAACATTGTAACAAATAGAGAATTTATTTTTTTAAGCATAATAATTTAACGATACTATTGCTTCACACGCAATAGCTTTTTCCTTTCCTATCAAACCTAATTTTTCAACTGTTTTACCTTTTAGATTAATTTGATCTTTATTTACATTGAGCAAATTAGACAATGATGTAACAATTTTTTTTCTATATTTTGAGACTTTGGGTTTTTCACAAATTAAATTTATATCAATATTATTTATAAAATATCCTTCTTCATATAATTTTTTCAAAATAGGAGACAGCATATTAGGTGATCTTATATTTTTATATCTTCGCTTATTACTTGGGTAAAGAGTTCCAATATCTTTTTTTCTCATAGCACCAAGTAAGCCATCTATTATTGCATGGATAATCACATCACCATCAGAATGACCTTGTAGGCCAGAATGATAGGGAATTTTTATTCCTCCAAGGAATAATTTTTTATTTTTGATTAATCTATGTATATCAAATCCAATTCCATAAAAATTTTGAATATTAATTCTTTTTAAATCAGATTTTGTTGTAATTTTGAAATTATTTTCCTCACCTTTAATAAATTTAACTATTTTATTATTATTTAAAAATAATGATGCCTCATCAGTGATTAATTTACTATTTAATTTGCTGAGATTATACAAAGTTTTAAAATCAAAACATTGAGGTGTCTGAGTAAATAGCAAATTTTCCCTATTTAAATTTTCAATTTTATTTTCAATTTTATATTTTGTTGAGTTGTTAGTTGTAACATAAGGCACTACAGCTTTATTTTTTTTTAGATTTGATTTAAGTCTCTCTAATAATTTAATTGAAAAATTTGGGCGAGCAGCATCATGAATAAAAACATTTTTATAATTTTTATTTTTTATGAAATTTATTGCATTTTGTGATGATTGATACCTTTCTTTGCCACCTTTAATAATTTTTATAGATTTATCTCTAATATTTTTAATTGGAAAATTTGAGACAATTACTATTGACTTGAAAAGTCTTGACTTTAGAGCTTTATCTACAGAATGCATAAATAAGGGTTTATTCATGTAATTTGTAAACTGTTTTGGATTTTTTGATTTAAATCTCTTACCTTTACCAGCAGCTAGTAGTATAAAACAATTACTCATGAATATAATAAATTTTTTGTAATATATTTTTAAATTATGTTTGCATTGTTAAAAAGAAATTTGTTCATCATAATTATATTTTTTATAGATAAAAGTTTCATAAAGCTAAATGAAGAGAACTTGGAAATTCTTCTTATTTCTAATATTTTATTTGTATTTATATTTTTTATATTAATATTTATAGACATAAAAAATTCAATTAAGAACAATATCAATGTGAGAGGATCTGTTGCGAATAGAAAATATATTGTTTCATTCGCTCTTTTTACCCTCATACCCTCATTATTAATTGCTATATTTTCGTTATTTATTTTTTCATTTGCATTGGATAAATATTTTGACAAGAAAATTACTAACGCTGTTAATAATTCTTATGAAATTGCTAAAAATTATGTAGATGAGAAAAGAAATAAAATAGAGTCAGAAATTGTCTTAATAGCTTTTGATTTAAATAAATACTCTGATCTGTTAAAATCAAATCCTGATAGATTTCAACTTATATTAAATACACAAAGATATCTAAGGGATATTGATCAACTACATCTAATAAATGAAAAAGGAGAATTAATTCGATCTGCTACGTCCTCAATTTATAAAAAAATTGAAGATAGAGCAATGGAGATGGTTAAAAATGATGATAGACCATTAAAAATTATAAATACTTTTGAAAATAAATCTGCTGCAGTTATAAGACTCTCTAACTTTAATAATACATTTTTATATGTATTAAAATATTTTGATAAAAATATTTCTAATTATTTAATTGAATCTGAAGAAGCAGTTAATTTTTATTATACAGTTGAAAATCAAAATCTTGGCATAAGAATATCTTTTGCAATAATCTATGTAACACTTGTTACGCTATTGTTGTTTTTGTCAATTACTATTGCAATTAGATTTTCGTCTCGTTTTTTCATTTCAATAAATAATTTAATAACAGCTTCTGAAAGTATAGGAAAAGGAAATCTTGATACAAAAGTGCCAGATTTGAAAGCTGATATTGAAATGGAAAGGCTTAATAAAAATTTTAATTCAATGATTGAAAGATTAAAAAACCAACAAGAAAAACTTCTTACTAACGAGAGACACGAAGCATGGGAAAATGTTGCCAGGAAACTAGCTCATGAAATAAAAAATCCTTTAACTCCGATACAATTAACTATTGACAATCTTAAAACAAAATATCTTCCAAATATTAAAAATGAAAATAAAGAAAAATTTTTAAATAACCTTAAAACTATTATTAAACAAATAAAGCAAATAGAAAATTTGGTTAATGAATTTTCAGATTTTGCTAGAATGCCAAAACCATTATTTCAACCAAATAATTTAAACTCAGTAATCAAGGAAAATATTAATTTAGTAAATAAATTTGATAACTCAATAAATATCAGATTGGTAAATCATCTATCTAAAGATGTAGTCTTTAAATTTGATAATGAGCAGTTTAATAGATTATTTTTTAATTTAATTAAAAATTCTTTGGAAAGTATACAAGAAAAAGTTCAAAAAGATAGCAAAACAAGCAAAAATATTGATATAGAAATTAGACAAAGAAGAGATTATATAAATATAAACATTTTAGATACTGGAACAGGATTTAAAAATAAAAAAACCAAAGATATAATTAAACCTTATTTTACAACTAAAGAAAAAGGAACAGGATTAGGATTATCGATTGTAGATAAAATTATAAGTGATCATGAAGGTTCAATCAAATTTTTAAATCATAAAAATGGTGCAAAAATTCAAATTATAATTCCATATAAAATATAATGTCAGCTGAAATTTTAATCATAGATGATAATGCAGATATAAGATTAATTCTGGATGAGTTAATAATTGATGCTGGTTATAAGACAAGACTTGCCGCTAACTTTAATCAGGCGTTGACTGAAATAGATAAAAAACTTCCTGATGTTGCAATTATTGACGTTAAATTAGATAAAGGTGATAATGATGGAATTTTACTATTGGACCATATAAAAAACAAAAATCCAGATTTGCCTGTAATTATGATTTCAGGTCATGCAAATATAGAAATGGCAGTTAATTCACTTAAATCTGGGGCATTCGAATTCATCCAAAAACCATTTGATAAAGAGAGACTTTTAAATTTTGTCAATAGAGCGGTAGAAAATTATAATTTAAAAAATGAAAATAAAAATTTAAATTCAAAACTTTTTCATACATTCGAGCTAGTCGGAAAAAGTTCTAACATCTTATCTATAAAAGATCAGATAAATAAATTATCAAAATCTGAAAGTAGAATATTTATTAGTGGACCAACCGGATCTGGTAAAGAATTAATTTCAAGGAAAATTCATAGAAATTCAAAAAGGAAAGATGGACCTTTTGTTATAATAAATGGCGCACTCTTAGATGCTAAAAAATATGAATTAGAATTATTTGGTGAAGAAAAAAAAGATGGTTCAATTTTTTATGGTGCATTAGAAAAAGCATCAGGAGGTATTTTGCTAATTGATGAAGTTACAGAAATTCCACTTGAGATACAGTCAAAGATACTTAGAGTAGTAATTGATCAAAAGTTTAAAAGAATTAATAGCACTCATGATATCAAAGTTGATGTTAGAATTATTTGTACAAACAGCAAAGATGTTATACAAGAAATTAAATTTGGAAACTTTAGAGAAGATTTATTTCATAGACTAAATGTATTTAATATTAAAATTGATCCATTGAACAAGCGGATTGAGGATATACCAGTTTTAATTGATTATTTTATTGAGAATATTTGTGAAGCAAATAATTTTAAAAAATTTAAAATTGTCGATAATAACTATTTGCTAAATTATAACTGGCCAGGAAATGTAAGAGAGTTAAGAAATTTAATTGAAAGAATTGCAATATTATCTCCGGGAGAGGATAATGAGAGATTAATGAATATTATTAAAGAGTCATTATCAAAATCCATAGAAGACGAGTTTTCAGTCACAGAAACCCTCACAGTTCCTTTAAAGGAGGCAAGGGAAAGTTTTGAAAAACAATATTTAATCTCACAATTAAAAAAATTTAGTGGAAATATTTCTAAAACAGCAAAATTTATTGGAATGGAACGGTCTGCATTGCATCGAAAGTTAAAGATACTAGGAGTTAAGGATCTAAATTAATGAATATTATAATTTGTGGAGCAGGTAGAGTTGGTTCAACTATTGCTAAAATGTTAATTGAGCAGAATCATTCTATCACAATGATAGATCAATCAAGCGAAGACATTCAAAAAATAAATGAAACTCTTGATGTAAAAGCAATCGTTGGTAAAGCAACTTCACCAGCAATTTTAGAAAAAGCTAATACAAAAGATGCTGATATGATCATAGCAGTAACTAGAAATGATGAAATAAATATGTTGATATGTCAGATTGCTTTCTCTTTATTCCAAGTACCAAAAAAAATAGCTAGAATAAGATTTCAAGAGTATTTGGACCCTAAATATTCTGGACTTTTCAATAGAGAAAATTTACCAATTGATTACATAATTTCTCCAGAAATTGAGATTGCGAAATCTATACAAAGAAAATTAGAAGCGCCAGGTGCGTTAGATAATGTGCCATTTGCTGAAAATAAAATCAGATTATTAGAAATTTTAATCGACGATAAATGTTCAATACATGGAATTAATTTAAATGAACTTACAAAAAAATTTCCAAAGCTAAATGCATATATACTTGGAGTTATAAGAGACAATAAATTTGTAATTATGAAAAAAAAAGATCAATTACAACTT
>LULI01000583.1_pt1 | contig 13799 bp, 11 predicted proteins | sample 728191 | NCBI WGS metagenome assembly LULI01 (sample SAMN03860293, study PRJNA289734) | marine metagenome | biome: seawater column; feature: ocean; material: water; isolation source: Red Sea water column Station 169 - depth 50m | place: Saudi Arabia: Red Sea | collected 2011-10-15 | depth 50 m | reverse complement strand
CTTCCTGTTATCCAATAGTAACCATCTTCATCTCTTCTAGCTCCGTCTCCAGTAAAATAGATATCTTCATACACACTAAAATAGGTATCTATCATTCTTTGATGATCACCATAAACACTTCTGATTTGACTTGGCCAAGAACTCTCAATTACAAGGTTCCCTGAATTTGCACTATCAAGTGCAGTCCCATGCTCATCGTAGAGAGCTGGCTTTACTCCAAAGAAAGGCAGAGTTGCTGAGCCTGGCTTTGTTGGAGTTACTCCTGCAATTGGTGATATCAGCACAGAACCAGTTTCGGTCTGCCACCAAGTATCTATTACTTCACATTTGGATTCTCCAACAACATTAAAGTACCAATCCCATGCTTCTGGATTTATTGGTTCACCGACTGTACCCAGAATTCTTAAGCTATCTCTTTTTGTCCTTGTTACAGGATCATTACCTTGGGCCATCAGTGCTCTAATAGCAGTTGGCGCAGTATAAAAAATATTTATTTCATGCTTATCACATATTTCCCAACATCTAGAAGCTGTAGGGTATGTAGGTACCCCTTCGAACATTAACGTTGAGGAGCCATTTGATAAAGGACCATACAAAATATATGTATGTCCTGTAATCCAACCCACATCAGCAGTACACCAATAATTATCTTCTGGTCTCACACCAAATAAATATTTGAAGCTAATATGTGCGCCCAATAAGTATCCTGCAGTTGTATGAAGAACTCCTTTGGGTTTTCCTGTAGAACCAGAGGTGTAAAGAATGAATAGGGGATCCTCTGAATCCATTGGCTCAGGTTCACAGTTAGTATCAGCCTCACATGCTAAATCTTCGTACCATAAATCTTTATTTTCATGCCAAGAAATTTCTCCACCTGTTCTTTTGATAACCAAAGTATTTTTAACTCCAGGACAAGCTTTGAGAGCTTCATCTACGTTAGCCTTCAATGGAACTTTCTTTCCACCTCGGATACCCTCATCTGCAGTAATTACAATTGAACAATCTGCATCGAGAATCCTGTCTTTAAGAGATTCAGGAGAAAAACCACCAAACACAACTGAATGTATTGCTCCAATCCTTGCACAAGCAAGCATTGCAAATGCTGTTTCTGGAATCATAGGCATGTAAATACATACTCTTGAACCTTTTTTAACACCAAGATTTTTTAAGACATTAGCAAACTTACATACTTCGTCATGTAAATTCTGATAAGTGATTATTTTTGAATCAGAAGGATTATCACCTTCCCAAATTATTGCAGTTTTGTTTGCATCGTTTTTAAGATGCCTATCAATACAATTAAAACTTAAATTTGTTTTACCACCTTTGAACCATTTTGTATTTGAAAACTTATCATTATGCACTTCATCAAAATCTTCAAACCAAGCTATATTCTCTTTAGCCTGCTATATCTTTTATATGAATGTTTGATGATAGAGGACTATATAGATCTTTGGACACTACAATTTATTAGATAAGCGAGGGTTGTGGATTTACAAAATTTGTACCTTTTGGATTTGACATGATCATAGTTATCAAAGATTCGTAGTCTTCGTCATTTGATTCTAGGTTTATATCTGCAGCATTGATAATCAGGAGTGGAGCAGATTTATAGTCTAGAAAAAATCTGGAATATTCATCATTAAGTCTTTCCAAGTAATCTAAAGTTAGATATTGCTCGTTGATATTTCCTCTTTTAGTTATTCTTTCTTTTAAAATTTCAATTGGTGCTTGAAGATAAATTACTAAATCAGGAGTTGGTGCATCTAAAGTTATATGTTCGTATACTTTATTGTAAAGATCCATTTCTTCATTAGTCAGCGTTACTTCTGCAAACAATCTATCCTTTTCAATAAGAAAGTCAGCAACTCGAACATTTTCAAACAAACTTCTTTGTTTAAGATCTTGAATTTGCTGCATTCTTTGGAAAAGAAAGAAAAGCTGGGTAGCTAAAGCCGACTGACCTTGGTTTCTATAAAAATTTTTTAAAAAAGGATTCTCAGAGGGTTGTTCTAGAAAAGCATCATAGTTAAAAGTTTTTGCAATTTTATTAGCTAGAGTTGTTTTACCAACCCCAATAGGCCCTTCAATAGCAATATATTTTGGAAGTGGTATCTCGTTAAAAGCAGGCTTCATTGTTACTAAATTTCTATTACTAATAGATTATCGCAACTCTTTAGAGAAGCCAAATATTTTAGAAGATTCTTCTAGGTTATTTTTTTTCATATCATTGATAAGTTTCTTTTTTAAATCTTCATTATTTTTTTGAAACTCTGTCCACCAAAATCCTAAGTCTTTTGTTTTGGCAGCAGCCTTTTCTCTAACTAAAAGAAAATCATAAGCAGCTCTAAACCTAGGGTGTTTGAGTGTCTTATATGGTTGTCTTCCAATTCTGCTATGCAGTTTAAGCTGTAAAACCCAAATATCTTTTATGTATGTATGAAACTTTCTTGGGATAGCCGTAATTTTTTGTTGATTTCTCAGTATAGAATCCATAGACCTAAAAAATTTTTTGAGATTAATTTCATTTCCCTTTAATGATTTTTTAATTAATTGAGGCCACAAGAGAGCTGCGATTAAAAAGCCAGGTGTAACAGATTGATTATTTTTAATGCGATTATCAGTATTTCGTAAGGCTTCAATAATAAGTTGATTTGAAAATTCACATCCATTTAAATTTGTGGAAACAAGATATTTATTTAAACCAAAGGAAACAAGCTTATTGAAATTTTTTTCAGCCATGCCATTTAGAAATATTTTACAAAATTCATCAAATAAACGAGCATTGGAAACGCTAGACAGCAAGTGACCTTTTTTATATATGGCTTCTTTAATATTATTATTTATTTTAAAGTCTAGCTTTGTACAAAATCTTATTGCTCTTAAGCTCCTTACAGGATCTTCTTCAAATCTTAAATCGGGATCACCAATAGAAACTATTTCTTTGTTATGAATATGTTTTAGTCCTTTGTTATGATCTTCAATCTTTCCGGTGATAGGGCAGTAATAAAGTGCATTAATTGTGAAATCTCTTCTATAAGTATCTTCTTCAAGTGTTCCCCAAACATTATCTCTAATAATCTTTCCGCTTTGGTCTGTAACCAGATTGCCATCATTAAATCCATTATTCCCAGACCTGAAGGTTGCTACCTCTATCAATTCTGATCTATTAAAAACGTGAACTAATTTAAATCTTTTACCAATTATTCTAGAAGCTCTAAATATTTTTCTTATTTGTTCTGGTGTTGCATCAGTTGCAATATCGAAGTCCTTTGGATTTATGCCACACAACAAATCCCTTACACAGCCGCCAACTAAGTATGCTTTGAAATTATTCTTATGAAGATCTTTGACAATGGAAATTGCAAACTTACTTATTTTTTTATTATTTATCAAAATATCTTATTTGATAAGAATAAAAGATCATCCGCTCAATTGTTTTTCTTTTATCTCATCGAGTGTTTTGCAGTCAATGCAATGAGTTGCAGTTGGTCTTGCTTCGAGTCTTTTAATTCCAATTTCGTCTCCACATGATTCGCACCAACCATATTCATCTTGTTTAATGAGTTCAATGGAAATAGCTATCTTATTAATGAGCTTTCTTTCTCTATCTCTAGTTCTTAACTCAAAAGCAAACTCCTCTTCTTGAGAGGCTCTATCAACCGGATCTGCATAAGTTTCACCCTTTGTCTTCAAATGATCAAAAGTTTTTTGCATTTCTTCTTTTAAGTGCTCTTTCCATAGCAAAAGGACAGCAATAAAATGCTTTTTCATACGAGCGCTCATATATTTTTCATTTTTTCTGAGCTTGTAAGGTGCAATTTTAGACTTATTATTTGCCAATGTAGCTTTAGCTTTAGGCGATATTTTTTTCTTTGCAACAGGTTTTGATGCTTTTGCTGGTTTTTTTGTTGATACTTTTTTTGTTGATACTTTTTTAGTTGAGACTTTTTTTGCAGAAGCCTTCTTTGGCATCTTCTTTTTAGTTTTTGTAGATTTTTTTGCCGGCATATATTTGTGGTTTAATTTTTAGGGTGGAGAAAGTATCAGATAGTTAAGAAATTTACTAGCTTTTTTTTAATTTATTTAAAACTTTTTTATAACCATCTGATGAAAGTCTAGGCCCAAATGTCTCTACAACCTTTGAAGATGCATAATTGCTGAAGCTAGCACAATCTTGAATATTGTTACCTTGCAAGTAAGCATGCATAAATGATCCAGCATACATATCTCCAGCACCATTAGTATCTAAAGGAGATATTGATTCAGCTGGAGATGAAGTTAATTCCCCATCTTTAATAACAACACTTCCATCTCCACCTCTTGTAATTGCCATAAGATATGACTGCTTTTTATAGAATTCTATTGCTTCTTCAAGTGTATCTTTGCCAGAAAATGCAATTGCTTCATCATCATTACAAAAAATCATATCAATACCATATGACTCTATGACGTTAAACTTTTCTCTAAACCCATGAACGATTCCAGCATCTGAAAGAGATAAGGCTTTTATTGTATTTTTATCTTTTAGATGTTCTAAAACTGAAGTAACTGCGCTAAAGTTTTCATCGCTTGTGACCATATAACCTTCTATGTAAAAAATTTTTGAGTTTTCAACAGCATCATAATTAATATCTTTAGATCCTAAATAAGCACTTATTCCTAACATACTGCTCATTGTTCTTTTGGCATCTGGAGTTACAAATATTAAACATTTACCAGTTGGCAAATCAGAATTTTCCTTGCTATAGCCAATATGTTCCACACCTGCCTTTTGCAAACTATCTAAGTATTTTTTACCATCAGTATCCTCAGCAACCCTACAAACATGATGACATTTTGACCCATAATTAGAAGCAGCAACCAAAGAATTTGTAGCTGAACCTCCGCAATCTGAAACAGATTCAGATCCCATTTCTTCAAGTTTTTTTATTATTGGAGCATGTTCCTCTGGAGAGGCAAGAGTCATAGAGTCTGGCTCTAAACCAATATCAGTTTTGTTGATATAAATCCTGCTTCAAACTTTGAAGGAGCAAAATATATGCCATTTTCAATTGATTTGTTCAAAAAACTTTTAAAAAGAATGTCATCTGTTTTAATGACATCATTTAAATTCTTAGGCAGTTTTTTTGAAAAGAAAAATCCAAACATACCTCCTTTTTGATTTACAGATAAGGGTATATCATATTTTTGAAAAATATCTTTCATATTAGTCAGTAGGGAGCTAGCCTTACTTTCAAGATTTTTATATGGATTATTCTTGATTAGTAATTTTATTAAAGACGATCCTGCCGCCATTGCAAGAGGATTGCCAGACAAAGTGCCGGCCTGATATACAGGACCATTAGGAGCTAGATAGTCCATAATTTTTTTATTTCCACCAAAAGCTCCAACTGGCAATCCGCCTCCGATAACTTTACCAAGAGTAGTAAGGTCTGGCTTAATTTTATAAAGTTCTTGCGCTCCACCAAGAGCCACCCTGAAACCTGACATTACTTCATCAAAAATTAGTAACGAGTTATTTGCCTTAGTTGCTTTTCTTAGTAATTCTAAGAAAGATTTATCTGCTGGGATAAAACCCATGTTTCCTGCAATAGGCTCAATTATTACCGCAGCTATATCTTTTTTATTTTTATTAAATACTTTTAGAAATTCTTCTTTATTATTAAACTCACAGCTTAAAGTTTTTCTAGCTAGTTCTGAAGGAATTCCTGGAGAGTCAGGTAGTCCAAAAGTTGAGACACCAGATCCCGCCTTTATCAACAAAGAGTCAACATGTCCGTGATAACATCCATCAAATTTAATAATCTTATCTTTATTCGTGTATCCTCTGGCAAGCCTAATTGCACTCATGGTCGCCTCAGTACCTGAATTAACCATTCTAATTTTTTCTATCGACGGAACACATTTTTTAATTAATTTAGCTGTGTCTGATTCGATACTTGTTGGAGCACCATAACTAGTACCTAAATTCATCTGTTTAGCAATCGCTTTAATAATTACTGGATGCGAATGCCCCATAATCATTGGACCCCATGAGCCAATATAGTCAATATATTTATTACCATCTTCATCATAAACATATGGACCTTTAGCTTTTTTAAAAAATATAGGATTACCGTCAATATTCTTAAATGCCCTTACTGGAGAATTGACACCTCCTGGCATATGTAATTTAGCCTCTTTAAATAATTTGATTGATTTGTTGATACTTTTCATAATTCAAGTTTTTCAGCAAATGACTTTACTCTATTCCAGTCAGTAAATTCGTAAACTTTAGATGTGTCAGTTGGGCCTTTAGTAATCCACATAATAAACTTAATAGCATACTTATCAAGGAATTTATATTTTGGATAATCTATTTTACCTGCAAATACATCTAAAATTTTAGGTTGCCAACTAATCTTATTTAAAAATTTTATTAAATATGGATTTGTTTCAGGTTTGTTTTTGTTTTCCTTTCTAGCAACAACATTAACAGAGAAGAAAGCATTATCCTTTGAATTTAAAAGCTCCTCATTTTCTTTTATAAACTCAAATATTTCTTCTCGATACTTTCCATATCTAATACTTGCCCCTATAACGACGGTATCATAATCTTTAATATTGATGCTGCTATCAATTGGCAAGATATCAACTTGAGAAGTTTCAGAGTATGACAATATTTTTTCGCATATTGTTTTAGTGTGTCCGTCTACCGTCGAATAAGTTAATAAGATTTTTTTCATTAAGCTTTAGATCGTTACGAAATTCTTGAAAAAAAAGTATTTGAGCATAATTATATTTTATACTGATATTTAAATTTATAATGTTACATATGAAAAAATTTTTTATAGCCACATTTCTATTTATTACATTTCATAGCTTTGCTGAAGTTAAGCTAGAAGATTGTGCGACAATAAAATCTGATGTAAAGAGACTCGCATGTTATGACTATATTTTGACCGGAGTTTCAAAATCATCCGAAGAGTTAGTTAAAAAAGAGAATGTTACATCTGCTCAAACTGAAGAAATTTCAACTTTCGGTCTATCAAATAGACAAAAACAAGATGCCAACATTCAAGTTATTAAATCACAATTAGCTTCATCAATATCAAGTGTTGCAAAGGCAGTTGGAGGGAAGACGAGATTCAAGTTATCAAATGATCAGTTATGGGAGTCACAATCAGTCTTATCATCAATCAAACTTAATAATTTCAGAGCTAAAAATAAAATAGTTATTGAGGAAGCAACAATGGGTGGATTCTGGATGATAAATACATCATCAAATGTAAAAATTAAAGTCAAACGAATTTCTTAACATGTCAGAAAGTTTATCAAAAAACTCAATACAACTGACACCAAGTGCAGCTAATCGAATCTGCAAAGTAATGAATAATGATTCTGATCTCGGCAACAAGTTTAGGGTCTATGTTACAGGAGGAGGGTGTTCTGGTTTTCAGTACGGATTTAAGTTTGATTCAGAGATTGCTTTTGACGATGATGTTGTTGATTTTGACAACTTTTCAGTATTGTTAGATTCAATGTCATATCCATACTTATATGGTTCAACCTTAGATTTTGTTGAAGATTTATCAGGCTCTAAGTTTGTAATTAATAATCCAAATGCTAAAACCACATGCGGCTGTGGAGAGTCGTTTACAATTTAGCTGAAAATACCTTCCCTTTTCTTAAAAATGCTAAATATGCAAACGCTGCAGATTCAACAAATTTTGCTGGAATTTTAAAATCACTTGTTTTTATTTGTACTTTTAATTTCTCTTCAATTAAATTCATCAGGAAGTTATTATTTATTCCACCACCATGAAAAATAACTTCTTCTGGATTTCCACAGTTATTAAAAAACTCATAGATCTTGTCAGCAGTAAATTCTGCTAATGTTCTTAAAATATCTTCAGTTTGATGCTCATCGAAATTAATATTTAAAATTTTATAGTAATCTTGTTTATCGTCAGCTCTTGGATAATCTAAGTGAACACAGCTAGCATGAAGCATTTTTAGCACACTCTCTATTATTTTTCCCTTTGATGCTGTTTCTCCTTTTAGATCAAAATTAGAATCAAGCTTTTTTTTAGCAACTAAATCCATCAAGCAGTTACCCGGACCCACATCGGAAGCAAGCATTATTTTTTTATTATCTAGGTACGTACCATTAGCAATGCCACCAATATTGAAAACAATCTTTTTGCTATTTTCACTTCCAAATAAATATTGATGAAACTTTGGGATAAGAGGAGCACCCATACCACCATTTTTAATATCAAAATTTCTAAAATCTGATATAACATCAATTTTTGAATTATCTGCAATTGTTTGCGGATTACCAATTTGATAGCTTTTTTGATATGTATGAAAGACTGTTTGACCTGAGAATCCAACTCCTGATATTTCAGACTTATTCAAATTAGAATTTGTTAATAGATTATTTATTAGTTCAACAGATTTATTATTCAGTGCAATTTCAGCCTTATAAAGCTCGTTAGACTCTGATATATCTTTAAAACCTTTTTTTATTGAATTCTCTATAAGACTTTTATAGTTTTCAGAAATATCAATGCTCATACTTTCGTGCAGTTGAAATTCTTTATCGAAAGATACAATACAGCCATCAAGGGAATCAGCACTTGTCCCAGTCATAATACCAATAAAATTTTCAGTTGCCATAAGTCGAATTATACTCTGCAATTTTTTCTAAATTTAATTCAAGAAGTTTATTAAAATCTTCAATTTGATTTTTATTTAAAGGCTTTGCGGATGGAAGCTTTACCTTAACAGGGTCAGTGTGTTTATTACCAATCATGAACTCATAATGTAGATGAGGTCCAGTAGCCAAACCAGTACTCCCAACGTAACCTATAACTTCTCCCTGACTAACTTTTTTTCCTTTTTTTATTCCTTTATGAAATCTTTGCAAATGACAATATCTGGTTTGATAGTTATTTGCATGCCTTATAAGAATTTCATTGCCGCAACCATTTTTTATTCCAGCAAAAGTTATGACACCATCACCTGTTGCCTGAATTGGCGTCCCCGTAGCTGCAGCATAGTCTGTTCCTTTGTGAGCTCTAATTGTATGAAGAATCGGATGCTTTCTGTTTGGATTAAAATGATCACTGATTCTTGTAAAGTCTAATGGAGCTCTTAAAAAACCTTTCTTAACATTATCGCCATTTTGATTGAAGTACTGTTTGCCCTGAATATCATCATAAAATCTTTGGGCTATATAAATTTTGTTTTTATTAATAAATTTAGCAAAAATGATATCACCACTAGAAATTTTCTCTCCACCTGAGTAATCAGTTTCATAAATTACTGAAAATTTATCACCTTGCCTAACATCAAGAATAAAATCTATGTCCCAACCAAATATATAAGCAAAATCCATAATAATGCTATCTGGCATCCCAACATCTAGGGCACTCTTATAAAAAGAGCCTGTAATTTCTCCTTTTGCAAATGACTGGACAACCTGTATCTCATTTACTACTTCTTTAATTAAGATGTCATCCTTAATTTCTATAATTATTGAATTTATGTCATCTTTATAGATTTGAATACTTTCAAGTGTATTACCTAAATATGAAAATTCCATTATGTCGCCAGGCTTGATACTTGTTAAAAGATTATTTTTATCAAAATTGAAAATTTTGTATGCTGTGTTTAAAGGAACTTCTTTATCATCAAAAATTACAGACAAGCTTTCACCTCTTTGAACGACATGAATTTGTTTATTTTGAATTGGTTCAGGATTATTATTTAGTTCTTCAGAAAAACTAACTTCTTCAATAGGTAATGGATCGTTATATTGAGTATCCACATATACCAATAGAATTGATATAACAGCAACCACAAAAACAGTAAAAACTGATTTTTTTGGTATTTTTTTAAATCCAATCATAAATCTTCTTGGATATTAAGAAGTTCAGTATTGCCTCCAAATGCAACAGAGTTTTTAGATACCACCTTTTCATTAACAAATTGAAGAAGGTAGTTTGATCCACCTGCTTTAAAACCACTTCCCGATAAACCAATTCCTCCAAAGGGCTGTGAGCCTACCACCGCACCCACCATATCTCTATTTATATAGATATTACCAACATTTGATTTTGAGCTCATATAATCAGCTCTAGCTTCAATTCTTGAGTGAATGCCCATTGTAAGACCATATTCACTTTTATTAATTTGGCTAATTAGTTCATCTATCTCATTTGATGAGTATTTGAGGATGTGTAAAATTGGACCGAATTGCTCCTCTGTTATATTTGAAATTGAATTAATCTCAATAAGAGTTGGTGCAATATGCATATCAGAAACTTTCTGATTAGGCTGATGAATTTTATAGCCCTTTTCAGAGCAGATCGATATATAACTAGTAAGTTTTTTATATGCCTTATCATTAATTATTGGTCCTATATCTGTGTCGAAAAAATTAGGGTCACCAACAGTTTGAATTTGCATATTCCCAATGATCATATCTTTAAGATCATCATATATTTCTTCTTGCACACAGAGCACTCTTAATGCAGAACATCTTTGACCGGCACTATCAAAAGCTGATCTAACAACATCATCAGTGACTTGTTCTAGAAGAGCGCTTGAATCCACTATCATTGTATTCACCCCGCCAGTTTCAGCAATTAGAGGGATAATTTGATTTTGGTTATCAATAATATTAGCTTGAATTTTTTTTGCTGTTGGAAGCGACCCTGTAAATGCAACGCCATGAAGAGGCCTTATCTTTGTTAAAAAATCCCCATATAAACCATCACCTAATATTAAGCTTAAAGCACTTATTGGAACTCCATGATCGTGAAATTTTTTTACAACCAAATACCCCAAAATAGAAGAATATTCTGATGGCTTTATAATAACCCTATTCCCACATGAAAGAGCAGCAGATATTTGACCAATTAATATTGCTACTGGGAAATTCCAAGGACTAATACATAAGAATGTTCCTTTTGGTGTGAAACTCATTTGATTATCTTCACCGGTTGGACCATTCAATTCTGTATTATTAAACAATTCAATAGATCGACTAGAATAGTATCTAAGAAAATCTACAGCTTCTCTAATCTCATCTATCGCATTCTGTATAGTCTTTCCTGCTTCATTAATTAAGAAATAAATAAGTTCATAGGGATTATTCTCTAAATCGTCTGCAATAATATTCAAAATTTTTGCTCTTTCATTAACTTCAATTTCTTTCCATTCATTTAATGTATCTTTTTCAAGAGCCTTTTTAATTTGAATTGGATCATCCAGAGTTATTGTTCCAATTTCATATCTATTGCTTATTGAAAAAGCTTTTTCTTCTGTATTATTTGCATCGATTCTTCCCGCATAGATGGACTCTGCATCAACTTTTAATCCACTAAAGTTATCAATCTTTGATTTAAGATCTTCTAGGTTTTCTATTTCTGAGATGTCTTTACCACTAGAATTTTTTCTATCAAAAAATATTTTTTTTGGAACTGGAATATCTTTTGTTTCTTTTTTCAATCTTTCATATGGATTTTCTGCCAACCAAGCAGAATCAGTTTCAGGGTCAAGAAGCCTATTAATAAAAGAACTATTTGCTCCATTTTCAAGAAGCCTTCTCACAAGATATGGAAGTAAATCCTTATGACTTCCAATAGGCGCATAAATAGATGGTTTTGAACTGAGCTCTAAAGCTTCTGATGCACTTTGATATAAAAGCTCTCCCATTCCATATAACCTTTGAAATTCATAATCAGAACCTTTACCTAAATATTGAATTGAAGAGATTGTATGCGCATTATGAGTTGCAAATTTAGCAAAAAGTTTTTTATTTTTTAATATTTCTTTTGCACATGCGAGATAGAAAATATCTGTGATGGATTTTTTTGAGAATACAGGATATCCCTCGTATCCATAAACTTGTGAATGTTTAATTTCATAATCCCAGTATGCTCCTTTAACCAGCCTTAAATGCATCCCAGCTCTTTTTTCTACAATTTTATTTAACCAATCTACTGCTCTCATGGCTCTTTTGCCATATGCCTGAAGAGCAATTCCAAATCCTGACCAATCCTTAATTTTTTTCTCAAATGCTAATTTTTTAATAATATGAAAGCTTAGACTTAGTCTATCTTGTTCTTCAGCATCAATAGTAATCTCAACATCTTTTGAATGAGCATAATTAACAAGCTCAGCTAGCTTTGGAAAGAGTTTAGATTCTAGTTCATCTAATTTTCTCATTTCATATCTTGGATGAAGGGCTGAAATTTTAATTGAAACACCATTAGATAAATCTTTAGTCAAATTCAATCTTCCAACCTCATCAATTGCATTAAAATAGGATTCAAAATATTTTTCTGCTTGACTTGATGTTCTTGCTGCCTCTCCAAGCATATCAAAAGAATAAGATTCATTTTCTAAACCTTTTATATTTTCAATATCTTTAAAATCTTTTCCAATCACAAATTCCTGACTCAATATCCCCATTGCTGCTAATACAGCCGTTCTAATTGGCATCTCTCCAGATTTTGAAATTAATTCTGTAATAAAATTATTAGGATCTTTTGACCATTTTGATGGAGTCGATACTACTTTGCCCGCAAGCAATAGACCCCAAGTAGAGGCATTTACAAAGAGACTATCAGCTTTGTTCAGATGATCTATCCATCTACCTTCAGATAATTTTTCAGAAATTATGAGGTCTCTGGTATTTTTATCTGGAATTCTTAATACAGACTCAGCAAGACACATCAAGGCTACACCCTCCTTGTTATCAAGACCATACTCACTTAAAAATGCATCTAGTTTAGTTCTATCTTTTTTATTTTTACGACAAAGCTCAATTATTTTTTGTGCATTTTGAGAAATGACTTCATTTTCTAGAAATTTAGTGTCATCTGCTATATTTGATAAAAGCTCTTTTTCACAAATAAATTTATTTTTTGCATCAGGCATACAGAATATTTTAATCTTTAAGCACTAAGTAGCAACATTGTGATTCTATTAATCATATAAAAATACTATGATAGTGATATGGATAATGCACTAAAGCATATAAAAAGAGGTTCAGATGAAATTCTTACTGAAGATGATCTTCAAAAAAAATTAGAATCTGGTAAACAACTTGTAGTTAAGGCAGGATTTGATCCAACCGCACCCGATTTACATTTCGGCCATACTGTTTTGCTAAATAAACTTCGTCACTTTCAAGATTTTGGACATAAAGTTATATTTCTGATTGGAGACTTTACGGGCAGAATTGGAGATCCATCCGGTACAAATAAGACAAGACCTACTTTGGATTCTAAAGATTTATTAGAAAATGCTAAAACATATGAAAAACAAGTCTTTAAAATTCTCAAGAAAGACCTTACAGAAGTTAAATTTAATTCAGAATGGTGTGATGATTTAGGAGCAGATGGATTAATAAATCTTGCATCAAAATACAATGTTGCGAGAATGCTTGAAAGAGATGATTTCAATAAGCGTTTTTCTTCAAATAAAAGTATTGCTATTCATGAATTTCTATATCCGCTTGTTCAGGGCTATGACTCAGTGGCACTAAAGGTTGATGTCGAATGCGGAGGTACCGATCAAAAATTTAATCTTCTTGTTGGAAGAGAGCTCCAAAGAGATTATGGACAAGAACCTCAGGTTGTTATTACTGTCCCAATTTTAGAGGGTCTTGATGGAGTCAAGAAGATGTCAAAATCTCTAGATAACTATATTGCTATAGACGAAGCTCCTGATGAAATGTTTGGAAAGATTATGTCTATTTCAGATGATTTAATGTGGCGATGGTTTGATTTATTAAGTTT
>LULI01000460.1_pt1 | contig 13805 bp, 9 predicted proteins | sample 728191 | NCBI WGS metagenome assembly LULI01 (sample SAMN03860293, study PRJNA289734) | marine metagenome | biome: seawater column; feature: ocean; material: water; isolation source: Red Sea water column Station 169 - depth 50m | place: Saudi Arabia: Red Sea | collected 2011-10-15 | depth 50 m | reverse complement strand
ACTGATGGGTTTTACAAACCACGCCGAACTATCTTTACAGAAAACCATGGCGAAATCTTCAAAAGGAGTTAACGCTCTTCTCAATCAAGTATGGGAGCCTGCAAAAGCAATGGCCCAAGAAGAGATAAAGGATATGCAAGACCTTATTCAAGAGGAAGGTAATAATTTTGCTCTTCAAGCTTGGGATTGGATGCATTATTCTGAAAAAGTTAGAAAAAGAAAATACGACTTTGATTCAGCGGAGGTTCAACCGTATCTTGAGATGGATGCAATCAGGGATTCTGCCTTTGAGCTTGCTAACCGGCTATTTGGAATAAAGTTTATTCAAAAAAATGATATTCCTAAATATCATCCCGACGTAGATACCTTTGAGGTACTAGATAAAAATGGAGATCATTTAGGAGTTTTTCTAACCGATTATTTTGCCAGACCATCTAAGCAAGGTGGTGCTTGGATGAACACTTTTAGAGATCAAAGCAATTTCGATGGAAGAGTTAGACCAATTGTGTTGAATGTTTGTAATTTCGCAAAACCTAGCGATGGTGAAAAAGCATTTCTAACCTTTGAGCATGCCGAGACTCTGTTTCATGAATTCGGTCATGCCTTACATGGATTACTTTCGGATGTGGATTACCCTTATCTATCAGGAACAAGTGTCACAAGAGATTATGTCGAATTTCCCTCTCAATTAATGGAAAATTGGATAAGACATTCTGATTTTTTAGCCGAATTTGCAAAGCATTTTGAAACCGGCAAACCTATTCCAAAAAGTTTGTTAGAAAAAATGTCATCTGCTGGCACTTTTAATCAAGGATTTGCTACCACTGAATACATGATAGCTTCAATGTTGGATCTTGCTTGGCACACAATTGAATCACCAGTAGAGAACACAGAAGAATTTGAGCAAACTCTTTTCAAAGAAATTGGAAAGCCAGTCGAAATAGATAGTAGGTATGGAAGCACCTATTTCGGTCATATTTTTGCTGGAGGTTATGCTGCGGGTTACTACAGTTATATGTGGTCTGAAGTTCTTGATTCTCATGCTTTTGAGATATTTGATAAAGAAGGATTATATGACAGTGAATATGCTGAAAAACTAGAAGATTTTGTTTATAGTTCAGGTAACTCAGTTGATTTGATGAATCAATATAAAAAATTTAGAGGTGAGGAGCCAAACGTGAGTTCTTTGCTAAGAAAACGTGGTTTAAATTAAAAATTAGGGGATAAAAATGGAGAACTTATATTGGAAATTTCATGGAATATTTGAGGATATTTATTATTACGTAACTGCCCTCCCTCGTTTCATTCTTTATTGGGGTGAAAAATCTCCTCTTAACCTTTACACGTTTGTTAAATGGAACATTAAAAAGTATCCAAACGAGAACGCATTTCTATTCAAAGAAGAAGTTCTTACTTGGAAACAAGCTTCAGACAAGATCGATAGTTACTCTGGAGTGATTAGATCTCTGGGCTTAAACAAAGGAGATTCTTTTGCTCTATTAATGGATAACCGAATCGAGTATCTTTTGTTGATTTTGGCTGCTGTTAAGTCAGGAACTATAGCTGCATTAATAAATACGACTGTCAGAGGTGAAGGTTTAAGACACGTTTTGAACGTAGCAAATGCAAAAGCTATATTCATCGGTGCTTCGCACCTTGATAAATTTAATTCTTCTCTCACAGATGAAGAAAGAGGAAATTTAATTATTGTAGGAATAGACGATCAAGAGCAAGTTCCATCAGATATCCAAGATTTAGAAAGCTTAGAAAAAAATTCGACACCTTGCGATGAAGTAACTACGACATTCAAAGAAGCATGTATGTATATGTATACATCTGGAACAACAGGCTTACCAAAAGCAGCCCTGATCACAAATGAAAGAGCTGTTCGAATGACTTATTTTGGTCAATTTTTAGGTTTTAATTTTAAACAGAGCGATGTTCTCTACAATACTCTACCGCTCTATCATGCAACCGGTCTTCTTTATTGTTGGGCGGCTTCTTTAAGGGCTGGCAATGCAATTGTGATAAAAGAAAAATTTTCAGCCTCTGATTTTTGGTCAGATATACAAAAATACGAAGCTACGATTTTTCCATATGTCGGAGAACTTTGTAGATATCTTTTGAACTCTAAAGAAGTTCCTGAGGAGAAAGGTCATAAAATAAGAAGAATTTCTGGAAACGGTCTAAGACCGGATATTTGGGAAAAATTCCAAGAAAGATTTCAGATTCCTGAAATAAGGGAAATTTATGGTGCTACGGAAGGCGTGACTGGCTTTATAAACAGAGCTGGTAGGCCTGGCATGATCGGTAGGCATAGATCAGCTGATAAGATCGTTAAATGTGATTTAGAAAGCGGTGAATTAATAAGAAATGAAGAAGGTCGTTGTGAAAAGGTTAACGTTGGTGAAACTGGTCTTTATATCAGTGAAATTTCAAAATTAGCTTCTTTTGACGGTTACCTAGATTCGCAAGCTTCTCAAAAGAAAATTCTGACAGATTGCTTTAAGGATGGAGACAGATACTTTAACAGTGGAGATCTGTTAACCCTTCATGAAAACAATTGGTTGTCTTTTGCCGATAGAGTTGGCGATACTTTTAGATGGAAGGGAGAGAATGTTTCAACCATGGAAGTAGCAGCAATAGTTAATAAAGCTGAAGGTGTTCTTGATGCTAATGTTTACGGAGTTCAAGTTGATAATACCGAAGGACGAGCTGGCATGGCCCAGATGAATGTAAGCGAAAGCTTTCCCTACTTTTTACGCTTAACAAAGGAAATGCAAACGACTGGAACCTTTAAGCATCAAAAAGAAGACTTGAAAAAATTAGGTTTTGATCCATCTAAATCTCAAGATCCGGTGTATTTTTTAAATGGCGATAAAGACGAAGAAATTAACGAAGAGTTATACAAAAGCATCCAATCGGGCAATGTAAGATTTTAATGTTAAAAACCCTTTTGAAATTTTTTAACAGATCGACTATCGCAGCTCCAGTGCGAAATCGCAATATGATGGGTTTTGCAGATAAACAGGCTTTTCTTGATCAAAGACTAAAAGCTGAAGAAACAAGAGCTAAAGAAAATCGTCCTCATGAAGTTTTATATTTTCATAAAGTAGATGACCCCTACTCGTATTTAACTGCATCTTATGCAGGAGAAATAAGCAAAAGATTTAACGTTGAAGTTACCCCAATATTAGTTGGCGATGATGTCTCTGAGACAGTTCATGAACCCAGCATGTATGACGTTCATTGTTTGAATGACGCAAAAAGAATTGGACCGTATTACGACGTGCATTATCAAAAAGATACCTATCCAGATAATAAACTCGTTCAACAAGCAAATTCAGTTCTAATCAAAAGCGACAAAAAAGAATTCATCCTTAACGCCTTAGAAATTGCCAAGGTTATATGGGGAGATAAAAATGAAATGTCCTACGAACTGTCAAATAATGAATTATCGGACACAGAAATTCAAAAAGCTCTTAAAGAAGGAAATATGGTACGAGATAAAGTCGGCTATTATTTTGGATCCGCCTTTCATTATGAAGGAGAAAATTATTGGGGCCTCGATAGGCTCAATCATCTAGAAGATAGGCTGATAGATCTTAAATTAAATAAAGAAAATTTTAACGACTACATCATTTCACCTGCATTAACTGCCCCTGCTGAGATTACTTCAGAAAAAAAATTAAATTTACATTTTTTTCCATCTTTAAATAGTCCCTACACGTATGTGGAGTACATAGCTCTATTGATGGATGCTTCTTTTAATCAAGGAATTAACATAGGTGAGATTGATAAATTGAAAGCTATAGCTGAAAAGTTAAATATCAACTGGGATCAGTTGGAGCCTCATCTTGATACAGAAGAATGGAAAAAAGTGTTTTCGGATAATCTTAAAGATATGTATTCAGGTAATTGTTGGGGAGTGCCAAGTTATAAATTAACTAATGAAGATGGCTCAAATCCTTTTTATGTTTGGGGGCAAGATAGAATCTGGCTTCTAAAAGAAGAAGCTTACTTGCGTCTTTCATAAAGTCGTGCCTACAGAAAAGAAAAAATCCAAAAAAAACCCAGTCGCAAAAAATCTCTATAAATTTAATAAACCAAAGGTTTTTAAAGATAAAAGTAAATACAATAGAAAAAAAACTATCAAGGAAGATGAATCTACACAATGATATTTTAGAAAGCATAGGAAATACTCCTATGGTTAAGGTCAATAATATTGATACTGGAAAATGTGACCTTTTTTTAAAATTGGAAAATTTAAATCCAGGAGGCTCCATCAAGGATAGAGTTGGGAAAAGCATAATAGAATCTGCTGAAGAAAACGGTCTTTTAAAACCCGGAGGAACAATTATTGAATGTACTGCGGGAAATACAGGCTTGGGATTGGCTCTTCCTGCAATTTTGAAGGGATATAAACTGATTTTAGTTATCCCGGATAAGATGAGTGAAGAAAAATTAGCTCATCTAGAAGCAATGGGAATTGAGATCATTCTAACTCGCTCAGATGTTCAAAAAGGAGATCCAGAGTATTACACTGAAGTTGCAGCAAAATTAGTTGAAGATACACCAAATTCTTTTTTTGCAAACCAATTTTCTAATCCTGCAAATCCATACATACACGAAACAACAACAGGGCCAGAAATATGGGATCAAACAAATCAAAAAGTAGATGCTTTTGTTGCAGGCGTTGGGACAGGTGGAACCATCAGCGGGATAGGAAGATATTTAAAAAGTCAGAATCCAGAGATAGATATTATTGTCGCTGATCCAGAAGGTTCTGTTGTTGCAGATGCTGTAAATCATGGAACCTTTGAATATTCAGGTGGACAGTGGCTTGTTGAGGGAATTGGTGAGGATTACATTCCGGATAACCTGGACTTAAGTGTAATTGATGAAGGCATCTATGTTTCAGACAAAGAAGCTTTTGAAATGGTTAATCTTCTTTTAAAAAAGGAAGGTATACTAGCTGGCTCCTCTTGCGGGACTCTAGTTAAAGCTGCGGTGGATTACTGCAAGAGACAGAAAAGTCACAAAACTGTTGTTTCTTTAATTTGTGATACTGGAAATAAATATTTATCTAAGGCTTTTAATAATGCTTGGTTAAGTGAGAATTTATAATGAAAAATAAAGATTTAGATTTTGAGACAAAGGCTATTCATGTTGGTCAGGATCCTGATCCGGTAACAGGTGCAGTAATTCCTCCAATATATACTACCTCTACTTATGCTCAGGAAAGTCCTGGCGAACACAAAGGATATGATTACTCTAGAACTTCTAATCCAACCCGTCATGCCTTTGAGGTTTGCGTAGCCAGCTTAGAAGAAGGTGAGAAAGCACATGCTTTTTCTTCTGGAGTTGCTGCAATTTCAGCTTGTGTAGAATTATTGCAACCTGGTGATCATATCATTGCGATGGATGATCTCTACGGAGGAACCGTAAGACTATTCAATGAAATTAAAAGCATTTCTCAAGGTATTGAGATTTCGTACGTAGATATGTCGAAAGAGGAAAATATCGAAGCCTCTATTAAGCCTAATACAAAAATGCTATTTGCGGAGACACCTACTAATCCCCTGTTAAAGATTATTGATCTCGAAAAATTAGCTGATTTTGCAAGATCTAAAAATATCATTACCGTAGCAGATAATACTTTTTGCTCGCCCTACATACAAAGACCTCTTACCAAAGGTTTCGATTATGTAATCCATTCAGCAACAAAATACTTATGCGGTCATTCGGATGTGATCATGGGTGTTTTGGTTATGAAGGATGCTGAGACAGATAATTCCAAAAGACTTTCGAATATACATAACTCTTTGGGACCTATAAGCAGCCCTTTTGACAGTTACCTTGCATTGAGGAGTCTTAAAACTCTTGCCCTAAGAATGGAAAGACATTCTTCAAATGCCGAAAAAATTGCTGATTTTTTAGAATCCCACCCTAAGATCTCAAAAGTTATTTATCCAGGCTTAGAAAGTCATCCTCAGCATACTGTTGCTAAAAAACAGATGGATTTTTTTGGAGGAATGATTTCTGTGGAGATAAAAGATGGACTCAAGGCTTCTAAAAACTTTTTAGAAAAGACATCACTTTTTACCCTCGCTGAAAGCCTTGGTGGAGTTGAGAGTTTAATTGAACATCCTGCTTTAATGACTCATGCATCCATATCAAAAGAAGTTAGAGATCAGATTGGTATTACTGATGGACTTGTTAGATTGTCGGTTGGAATTGAATCAGCAGATGATTTAATAAACGATTTAGATAAAGCTTTAAATTAATCAAAGACAACAGTTTTTTTATCGTTTATAAAAACCTTCCCTTCTAAATGCTTTTTAACGGCTCTTGTAAGAGTAATGGATTCAATATCCTGACCAATGAGCTCGAGTTCTTCTGGACTCTGCGAATGATCAACCCTCTCAACAGTCTGCTCAATAATAGGTCCAGCATCTAATTCTTCAGTAATGTAATGGGCCGTAGCGCCCATTATTTTCACTCCTTTTTCATATGCCTGTTTATAAGGTTTTGCTCCCTTAAAACTGGGTAAAAAAGAGTGGTGAATATTAATAACTTTACCTGAATACTTTGAACAGAAATCAGATGAAAAAATTTGCATATATCTTGCCAAAATCATTAACTCGATACTGTTATCATTAATTAATCCTTCAATTTCATCTTCAGCTTTTTCTCTTATTTTTGAATTATTTTTAATGTAAAAGAAAGGAATTGAATAATTATCTGCAATGGTTTTTAAATTTTCATGGTTTGAAACGATCCCGCATACGTTCATTTTCAAAGAATCAATGCTATTTTTGTACAGTAGGTCTTGTAGACAGTGCCCATATTTTGAAACAAAAATTAATGTATTCGGTGACGAGGGCTCATTTTCTAAAGTCCACTGCATCTTTAGATCACTACAGGCTTCTTCAAAAGCATTCGAAAAATTAGAGAATTCAATCTCTCCTTTGCTTGAGAATATTTTTAATCTCATGAAATAGGTTTTCGTTTCAGGATCACTAAAAAAAGAAGAGTCCATAATGAAAATATTCATATCATTTAAAGATGTCGAAACTTTGGCAACAATTCCATAAGCATCGGGACATTTGATTCTTAATATGTATGTTGCGTTTTTCATAATCTTTGCAGGCGCATAATATAAAGCAAAAATAATACAAATAAAGACTAAATCTAATTAGAATAATAATTACAAGAAAAAGGAGTTTTATATGAATCTTGAATATGGTCCAGAATACGAAGATTTTAGAGCCGAAGTTATAGATTTTTGTAAGGAGTACGAGGGTATCTCTTTTGAAAACACATCAAGTAAAAATATTTCTAGATCCGAATGGCAGAAGATACTTATTGAGAAAGGCTTCATAGCAAGAGCAATTCCGAAAGAGTATGGTGGCTTTGGAGGCGAAACAGACATTATTAAAAGCAGAATCATTGCTACAGAATTTTCTAAGGCAAAAATTCCCGGAGGTATGGGTGGTCAAGGAATCGATATGCTAGTACCTACCCTGTTGGAATGGGGAACCGAGGATCAAAAACAACAGTATATCCAACCTACATTGCACGGAGAAATGATTTGGTGTCAGGGATATTCTGAACCAAATGCCGGTTCAGATTTGGCAAGCTTACAGACTAAAGGTGAGCTTAAAGACGGCAATTGGGTCATAAATGGACAAAAAATTTGGACAAGTACAGCACAATACTCACAAATGATGTTTTGCTTAGTTAGAACTGAACCACAAGCTCCAAAACATTCTGGGATAAGCTTTATTTTAATTCCTATGGATACTCCAGGTATTGAGATCAGACCGTTAGTAGATATGACTCTAAATGCTGGATTTAATGAGGTTTTCTTTACTGATGTTACGGTTCCCGAGGGAAATATTGTGGGTAAAAGAGGAGATGGCTGGTCGGTAGCGAATTCTGTTTTAGGACATGAGAGAGGATCTTTAGCAGATCCTAATGCAACGATGAATAGACTCAATACCCTTATTAATATGATGAAAGAAGAGACTATCGATGGAAGAAGGTTGATAGATATTCCATCGTATAGAGATCGTCTTATGCAAGTTCAGGGTAAAGTTATGGCTAATCAAGCTCACTCCTTGAGGTTACTCTCTTCAAAAATAAATCCTGGTCAGAATGTTAAATTGGGCGGCATGATTCAAAAACTAGTCGGGACAGAACTTAGACATGAAATGGAGGCTTTGGCGATTGATGTACTGGGTGAAATAGGAACCTTATATGAAGAGACACCAAGATTAAAAGAAAACGGATCATTTCAATTTCATTACATGTATTTCCTTGGGCTGATAATCGGAGGAGGTACTAATCAAATACAGAAAAATATCATTTCTGAAAGAGGGCTTGGAATGCCTAAAGAACCTAAAGTACAAGAGGCTTCATAATGTATTTCGGACTATCTGAAGAGCAAAATCAGTTTCAAGACTACGTAAAAAAATTTTTATCAGATAACGTATCCGTAGATGAGATCCGAAAAATAGCCAACGGAGAAGATCAAAAACTTCATGAGGATATTAAATCTGGTTTGATGAACCTTGGATTAAGTAGCTTATTAATTCCTGAAAATTATGGTGGCTTAGGCGGAGATTTATTATCTGCAGTGTCCATTGCTCAAGGATTAGGGACCGGAGTAGGACCAATATCCTTTGCTGGATCTTATGTTATGGCTCCTATTGCATTAAGTCTTGGTGGTAATGATGATCAAAAAGATAAATACCTGCCAAAAATTGCATCAAATGAAATTAAGTTTGGTGTTGGTCTCAGTGAGTACGTTGCTGCAAGAGAAGATTCTGGAATTGAACTAAACAAAGGCAAGGCATCGGGTAAAGCCCTTTTTGTGATAGATGGAGACAATGCAGATTTCTTTATTTTATCGGATAAGGGTGGAACCATGTTTATCGTTGATAAAAATGAAAAAGGTCTTGAAATTATTCAGCTAACCACGGTGGATAAAACTAGATTGTATTTAGAACTTAATCTTAAAAATGTTAAAGCTGAGGTGCTTCAAGAAACAGAAAATAATCCTTTTGTTATCCAGAAGGTTATAGACGCGGGAAGAATTGTTCTCTCAGCAGACTCACTAGGTGCTTCTGAAACAATGATTGAGAAAGCAGTTTCATATGCAAAAGAAAGAAAGCAATTCAATCGTGTGATAGGATCATTTCAAGCCGTAAAACACATGTGTGCAGAGATGGCTGCTGATTTAGAGCCTTGCTACGCAATGCTATGGCAAGCTGCTCATTCTTTTGATCATGATCCTGACGAGGCCCGCCTACAAGCTTGCCAAGCAAAATCACATATTGCTGAGGTTGCAAAAATGGTTTCTAAAAAAGCAACAGAAGTACATGGAGGCATGGGATTTACAGATCTTTTAGGATTGCATTATTGGTTTAAAAGAATTGGATTAAATAGACAAATTCTTGGCGGTCCAGAGCTAGTTAGAGAGGAAGCTGCAGAGTTACAAGGTTTTAATCAGTAAACATCAGATTGAGTAAGCTTTTTTAGCGCAATCGTAAAACATACTGTTTTTTTCATCTTCACTAAAATTTTCTGAGATTTTCTTAAAAAAATTCCATAAGACATGATAGGAAATAGATTGCTTATCAACTGGAAAATTACTTTCAAACATACATCTGGATGGCTCAAAAGATTCTATACATTCTAGGTAATAACGTTTTTGCTTTTCTACCATTTGGTCTGAAGTTGCTGGCGTTTCTTGCTCATGAAATTTAAAGCCATTTACTGGCATAGCAAGTCCGCCTAGCTTAGCTAATACATTTGGTCTTTTAGACAGCTCTTTTATATCTTTTTGCCAAACTTTAAAAATTTCATTTTCCTTACCCTCATAAGGTCCTATTCCTATTGGCCCGCTAAAATGATTGAGAATGATTGTGAGGTCCTCATTTCTATCAGCAATTTCTGCAACCTGATTAATCTGATGATGATATTGCCACGCCTCAAAAACTAGATCTTTTTCTCCAAGAATCTTAAGAGATTGATTAAAAACATCGCTTAAATACATATCTTTTGGTGGACTGTGATGAGAATTTCTCATATTTTCATGCGGATCCCAGCCACCAGCATGACGAATACCCTTGAATAAAGATTCTCCATATTGAAAATGTAAATCTAAAACTTCATTAATACCCTCTCCTAAAGTCATATCAGCGTGAGAAACTATTCCTGATATTTGTGATTTGGATGGTTCTTTTTTTGCCTCATCAGCAATTTTTTTTACAAAAATTGTTTCCCCAACAGGTTTTAGATGGTCGGGTCCAGAGGTAAGAAATTCTTGAGTGCACTCTATGAATACCGTGTGCTTTATATTGTGTCCCGATGAAGTATCGTCCCAAAGATCTTCCAATAAATATTGTGAATCTCCAGGCCATAAATGATGATGAGGGTCTATTATTGGCCTTTCAGCATCAATGATCTCTTCCGTATGTTGATTCAGCCATTCTAAATGGCGATCAAGCGGATTACTCATTAGCCGCCTAAAAACTCTTGTCTTTTTTCATGGAGAATAGGTTCTGTGTAACCGCTAGGCTGGACTCTTCCCTTAATAACAAGGTCGCATGCAGCTTTAAATGCTACGCCATCGAAACTAGGCGCCATGTTTACATATTCTGGATCACCAGCATTTTGTTCGTCGACCACCAAGGCCATTTTTTTCATGGTCTCTATAACTTGTTCTTCTGAACAAAGTCCGTGATGAAGCCAATTTGCCATATGTTGGCTGGATATTCTGCAAGTTGCTCTATCCTCCATTAAGCCTATGTTATTTATATCAGGAACTTTAGAGCATCCAATTCCTTGATCAATCCATCGGACAACGTAGCCTAATATTCCTTGAGCATTATTATCTAATTCTGCCTGTATTTCATCGGCTGAAAGCGACCCTGCATCCTCCAATAAAGGAATTGTTAAAATATCATCAAGACTTGCCCTCTCTCTTTTTAATAAATCTGATTGTTCAGAGGAGACGCTTATTTGGTGATAATGCATTGCGTGCAAGGTTGCTGCAGTAGGTGAAGGCACCCAAGCACAATTTGCTCCTGCTTTTGGATGCATGGTTTTAGTATTAAACATATCTAACATCATATCGGGCATGGGCCACATACCTTTTCCAATTTGGGCTTTTCCTTTGAAACCTGAAGATAAACCATTGTCTACATTCCAATCCTCATAAGATAAAATCCAAGGTTGCTGTTTCATTTCTGCCTTTCTTATCATTGGGCCAGCTTCCATGCTTGTGTGAATCTCATCGCCGGTTCTATCTAAAAATCCAGTGTTGATAAAAATAACTCTTTCTTTTGCAACTCTGATGCATTCTTTTAAATTTACCGTTGTTCGTCTCTCCTCATCCATTATGCCGATCTTCACGGTATTTTTTTCTAAACCAAGAGCGCTTTCAACATCGGAAAATAAATCGCAAGTAAACTGAACCTCTTCAGGGCCGTGCATCTTAGGTTTTACGATATATATACTGCCTGTTTTAGAATTCTGGACAGATCCCGTTTGATCTAAATCATGCTTACCTATTGCGATTGTGAACATTGCGTCGATTATTCCTTCCGGTATTTCTTTACCGTCAAGTAAGACTGCTGGATTAGTCATCAAGTGACCAACGTTTCTAACTAGCATTAGACTTCTAGCTGCAATCGTCATTGGTTTTCCATCAGGAGATAAAAAAGATAAATCTTCATTTAGACTTCTTGTAAGGGTTGACCCGCCCTTTTCAAAAGTTTCTGCAAGGGTTCCTTTCATTAAACCAAGCCAATTTTTATAAACATCAGTTTTATCTTCGCCATTCACAGCAGCAACAGAATCTTCTAGATCCTGAATAGTGGTTACAGCAGATTCTAGAAAAACGTCTTTAATTCCTGCAGGATCTGTGGAACCAACTGAGTCATTTCTATCAATTTTGATTTCTACATGTAAATCATTATTTTTCAATAATATGCTTTCGGGATTTGATTCATCGCCTTTAAAACCAACAAATGCTGAGTCATTTTTTAGAGAGGTTTTTGATTGATCTGATAAAGAAATTTCCAAGTCTCCATTTGATATTTGAAAAGAAACAACATCTTGATATTTACCTTCAGTCAAAGGAAGGTAATCGTTTAAAAAGTTTTTTGAAAAATCGATAACTTTGTCACCTCTTACGGGATTGTAAGCACCTCCTCTATCAGCCCCATCATCTTCAGATATCATATCCGTTCCATAAAGAGCATCATATAAACTGCCCCACCTGGCATTAGCAGCATTTAAAGAAAATCGAGCGTTCATGACAGGGACTACTAATTGAGGACCGGCGATTTTAGCTATCTCTGCATCCACATTTGCGGTAGAAATTTCAAAGTCAGCGCCTTCTTCAACTAAATATCCTATATCTTTTAAAAAGGATTTATATGAATCAAAATCAAAGTTTTTATTAGATAAATGCCATTCATCTATTTTTGTTTGTAACTCTTCCCTTTTCTTTAATAGATTTTCATTGATAGGAATATATTTTTCTGCAATTTTTTGAAAATCTTGCCAGAATTTTGCAGTATCAAGGTTGAGATCGGGAGCAATTTCTTGCTCTAATAAAGCATGCAATGATGTGCTGATACTTAATTTTCCTTCGTTAACTCTTTCAGTCATATGCTCCTCTTTTTTAAATAGAAAAATTTCAGATTGTATTTTTTTACAATAAAATGTGCCTGTATGAACTTGATTGAATTTACACAAAAATTATTACGAATACAATCTATTACTCCCAGAGATATGGGATGTTTTGATTTAATCGAACCAGAGTTAAAAGAGTTGGGCTTCTCAACTAAAAGAATTAATTACTTAAACGTTGAAAACCTCTATGCGGAAATTGGTTCTGGAGAGAATTTTTGTTTTCTTGGTCATACCGATGTAGTGCCTACTGGGCCGGTTGAATCATGGTCTTGCGACCCTTTTGCGGCAGAAATTAAGGAAAATGTTATTACTGCAAGAGGTGCAGCGGATATGAAAAGCAGCATCTCTGCTTTTTTATTTGCCTTAAAAGACATTGATCTTAGTAAAAATAGAAAAAAAATATCCATATTGCTTACTTCCAATGAAGAAGGAGATGCTAAAGATGGAACCATTGAAAAAGTCTTGGATGAGTTAAAACAGAATAACAATGCAATCAATTACTGTTTGGCTGGTGAGCCATCTTCAAAGAATGAACTTGGAGATACGGTGAGAATTGGCAGAAGAGGATCTTTATCTGGATCATTAACAATAATTGGTAAACAAGGTCACGTGGCCTACCCTAGCGATGTTGTAAACCCTATTATGCTCTCAGGTGGGATAATAAAAGAGCTTTCAGAAAAACAGTGGGATCAAGGAAATGAAAATTTCCCTCCAACATCCTTCCAGATATCGAATATTAACGCAGGAACCGGAGCAAAAAATGTTGTTCCAGGAGATTTAAAGATTGAATTCAATTTTAGATTTTCCCCAGAAATAACAGAAGATGAAATTAAAGCTGAGGTAGTTAAAGTTATTGAAGAAAATATAAAAAACTATGAGTTAGATTGGGAGCTTAATGCAAATCCCTTTTATACAGAAAAACTTTTTCTAAGAAATATTGTTACAAAATCAATTAAAAAGATAACCGGTATTAGCACTATTGAAGACACAGGCGGAGGTACATCCGATGGAAGATTCATGCACCCTCATGGAGCTGAAGTAGTTGAGCTAGGACCCATCAATGCCTCAATACACAAAATTGATGAGCATATAAA
>LULI01000660.1_pt1 | contig 13901 bp, 13 predicted proteins | sample 728191 | NCBI WGS metagenome assembly LULI01 (sample SAMN03860293, study PRJNA289734) | marine metagenome | biome: seawater column; feature: ocean; material: water; isolation source: Red Sea water column Station 169 - depth 50m | place: Saudi Arabia: Red Sea | collected 2011-10-15 | depth 50 m | reverse complement strand
GAGAAGTACCTCTGGAGATAAAGATCTAAAGACCCCTCTTTCTGAAATGCCAACAGAAGGTGTTTTTACTAATGATTTAAGAGATGAATTAATAAATAACAAATGTGATTTAATTGTCCACTCTTGGAAGGATCTTCCAATTGAAGTTGGTGAGAAAACTAAAATTGCTGCTACATTAAAACGTGCTGATAAACGAGATATATTATTCTTAAAAAAAAACATAACATTAGATAGTAAGAAAATTACTATTCTTTGCTCATCGCCTCGAAGACAATATAATTTAGAAAATTTTATTGAAAATTATCTTCCACAAAAGTTTGATGAAGTTTGCTTTGAAAATATAAGAGGTAACATACCTACTAGATTTAAAAAATTTTTGGAAGATCCTAATAGTGATGGTTTCATTGTTGCTAAGGCAGCAATTGATAGATTACTTTTAAATAATTATTCTGAATTTAATGAATTAAAAACAACTCTAAAAAAATATATTAACGAATGTCTATGGTCTGTTTTACCATTGTCTATAAATCCTTGTTCTCCTGGACAAGGAGCTCTAGCGATTGAAACAAGAATTAAAGATAATAAACTTAACGAAATTTTAAATGATATTAATTTTTCCAAAGATTATTCAAATGTTATTCAAGAAAGAAATATTTTAAAAAATTATGGAGGAGGATGTCACCAAAAAATAGGAGTATCTTACATCTCACATAAATTAGGATTAGTTGTATCTAAAAGAGGTGAAGATGAAAATGGCAATCATTTTGAGAGCTGGGATTTTATTGATCCAAAAGATATAAGTTTTTCTAGTAATACAACAGATGAAATTTATCCTGAAAATTTAAAAAATTATAAAATATTTTCTAGAAAACAATTAAATGAAAATGTTGATGATATAAATAATTTACAAAATAAATGTATTTATGTTTCACGAATTAGCTCAATCCCAGATAAGTCAAAAATCCAATCAAATAATGTTATTTGGACTAGTGGTTTAAGAACATGGAAAAATTTATCTGAAAGAGGTATTTGGGTTAATGGAACTTCAGATGGTTTGGGTGAGGATTTTGATAAAGATATTAATTCACTTACAAATAATCCTTGGGTTAAGTTAACTCATTCTCAATCTCCTGAAAGTTCGATAAAAAATAAAATTGAAACGTATCAATTGGAGTCTATTGATTTTGAAATAGATATAGAAAAGAAAAAGTACTTTTATTGGATGAGCAGTTCAGCTTTTAAGGCGAGTATTGATAAATATCCTAAAATTATAGAAAAATATCATTTTTGTGGCCCAGGAAATACTTACAATGAGATTAGTAAAATATTAGGTAATGATAAAAATCTTTTTGTTGAGCTATCTTATGATAGTTGGAAGAAAAAATTACTAAAAGCCTAAAAATGACAAATATTTTATTCGAAAATGCTCTCAAAAGAAATATTCAAAAAACACCACCCATTTGGTTCATGAGACAGGCTGGGAGGTACCATTCGCATTATCGCAAGCTCAAAGAAAAATATACTTTTGAAGAACTTTGTAAAACTCCGGATCTAGCCGCAGAAGTCGCTTTTGGTCCAATACAAGAGTTTGATTACGATATTGCAATTTTATTCAGTGATATTTTATTTATCTTGGAGGGACTTGGATTAGAATTAAAGTTTGACCCAGGACCGAAATTTAATTCTTATATAAATTCAGAAAACATTAATGATTATAGTAATATTGATCGTGGCATTGAGCATATGCAATTTCAATTTGAAGCTATAAAAATAACAAAAGAGAAATTGCCAAATAATAAAAGTTTAATTGGATTTGTTGGTGGACCTTGGACATTATCAAAATATGCATTTGGAAATAATAACTCTGATTTAATCGACACTAAAATGAATTTAGAATTTATTTCAAAAATTCTTTTACCTCTTCTTAAGAAAAATATTCAATTACAATTAGATGCAGGTGTTGAACTTGTCATGATTTTTGATAGCTCCTTGTATGATTTAGATAAAATAAATTTTCATGAAATTTATTCAAAATTTTTGGAAGAGATTGCAATTTCTTTTCCAAATAAACTTGGCTATTATTCAAGAGGTAAGAGTTTAACAGATCTAAATTCTATCATCAGTTTTCCCTTTGCTGGTTTTGGCTATGATCACACAATAGATCTTAAATTTATGTTTGAAAATCAAAAACATGGATTTATTCAAGGAAATTTTAATGAACAATTAATGTTAAGCGAAACAGATATATTTCTTAATGATTTAAAAGATTTTATTAAAAAAATGAAATCAATTGAAAATCTTAATGGCTGGATTTGTGGCCTTGGACATGGAATTAACAAAAATACTCCAGAAAAAAATGTTCATTTATTTATAGAAAATATCAGAAAAGAATTTAGCTAATAGATATGGTTAAATATATAGGTGAAAAAGATTATGAGCACGGGAGTAAAGAAAAAATTGGTGTTTTAATTACTAACCTAGGCACTCCAGATGCTCCAAATAAAAAAGAACTAAAAGTTTATCTTAATCAATTTTTGTCAGACCCTAGAGTAATCGAATTACCTAAAATCTTATGGCAAATTATATTGAAGCTAGTAATTTTACAAATAAGACCATCAAAGTCAGCAGAAGCATACAAACAAATTTGGACTGATAAGGGTTCTCCACTTTTAGATATCGCAAACAGACAACTAAATAAAATCCAATCATCTTTTTCTTCAAAAAATGAAAATATAGTTTTTGAAGTTGGGATGCGTTATGGCAATCCATCTATTCCAGATGCTTTGTTAAAACTTCAAAAAAAACAAGTAAGAAGATTATTAGTTCTACCTATGTATCCGCAATATTGTGCTGCAACAACAGGTAGTACATTTGATGAAGTAACAAATGTATTGCAAAAATGGCGTTGGATACCTGAAATGCGTTTTATCAATCAGTACTTTGAAGAAAAAAATTATATTGAAGCATTGTCAAATTCAATAAAGTCATTTTGGAAAAAAACTTCAAAACCACAAAAAATTATTTTTAGTTATCATGGTATACCAAAACGGTATTTGACTAATGGTGATCCGTATCATTGCTTTTGTCTTAAAACCACAAGACTTGTTAAAGAACATATGGGATTATCCGATGATGAGATAATGACTACTTTCCAAAGTAGATTTGGAAGAGAGGAATGGTTAAAGCCATATACAAGTGAAACATTAAAAGAATTACCAAAACAAGGGATTAAAAATATACATATAATATCTCCTGGTTTCAGTAGTGATTGTCTTGAAACACTTGAAGAACTTGAAGAAGAAAATAAAGAATATTTTATGGAGTCAGGTGGAGAAAATTATCATTATATACCTTGCTTGAATGATCACGATGATCACATAGACGTTTTTGTAAATCTGATAAAAAAACATACTCAAGGTTGGCCATTATGATTGCTGATCCCAAATTTAATACTGCAAAAGAATGGTTTGAAAAATTACGAGATAACTTAGTTGAAACTATTCAAAACATTGATGAAAATCAATTTGAAATAAGTAACTGGGATCACAAAGGTGATGGTGGTGGTAAAATGAGTAAAATTAAGGGTAATATTATTGAAAAAGGTGGAGTAAATATTTCTACCGTCTCTGGGACATTTAACGAAAATATGAGAGATGCTATTCCGGGTGCTAAAGAAGATCCAAATTATAATGCAACCGGCATCAGTGTTGTATTACATCCTGTTTCACCTAAAATTCCTTCTATGCATTTTAATACAAGATTTATTAAAACCACTCAGGAATGGTTTGGTGGAGGCATGGATATTACACCTTGTGTAATATTTGAGGATGAGAAAAAATATCATCGTGGTTTAGAAGTTTTGTGTAATAAATATGATAAATCATATTATCCTAAATTTAAAAAATGGTGTGATGACTATTTTTTTCTTAAACATAGAAACGAACCAAGAGGTGTTGGAGGAATATTTTTTGATTACCTTCAAACTGGCGATTGGGGAAAAGATTTTGAATTTGTCCAAGGCGTAGGTACTTATTTTCATCAGTTTATCAAAAATACTTTAATTGCACTTAAGGATGAGGAGTGGAATGAAGAGGAAAAAAAGATACAATTAGTTAAGCGTAGTCGCTATGCTGAATTTAACTTATTATATGATAGAGGTACAAAATTTGGTCTAGAGACTGGTGGGAATGTTGATGCTATATTAATGTCAATGCCTCCTCACGCGGTATGGGAATAAATAATGTTATTTAATACTCTGAAAGTTATTCATATTTTTAGTATCATAGCTTGGATGGCTGGACTTTTATATCTGCCACGTTTGTTTGTAAATCATGCTAATCCTGAAATTACAAAAGAAACCTCAGAAACATTCAAACTAATGGAAGGAAAATTGTACAGAATAATTATGTTTCCAGCTTTTATAGTGACGTGGATATCAGGTTTTACACTTACACATTATGTGGGTATTGATACTTGGTTGCTTTTAAAAATTTTATTTGTAATTTTATTATCTGGCTATCATTTTTTTTGTTTAAAATGTCTTAATGATTTTAAAAATGATAAAAATAAATACTCCACTAAGTTTTTTAGAATTACAAATGAAGCGCCAGCAGTAATATTGATTTTTATACTTATACTTGTTGTATTTCAGCCTTTTTAATTACTACTTTTTTGTTTTAATAGGCGTTTTTCTCTTTGGATTACAAACCTTGCATATTTCACACTCCAAACCATAACAACTTCTTGCCTGACAAAATTCTCTTCCATAAAATATTATTTGTAAATGAAGTTTGTTCCAAGATTTTTTTGGAAAAAGATATTTTAAATCTTTTTCTGTTTGGACAACATTTTTACCATTTGTTAAACCCCAACGTTGAGCTAAACGATGAATGTGCGTATCAACTGGAAATGCTGGATGACCAAATCCTTGAGACATAACAACACTGGCTGTTTTGTGACCAACACCTGGCAAGTTTTCTAATTCTTCAAAACTTTCTGGAACATTGCCTTTAAATTTTTTTACAAGAATTCTTGATAGTTCAAAAATTGCTTTTGATTTTTGAGGTGCCAAACCACAAGGGCGAATAATATTATAAATTGTTTTTTTTGGCACTTTTGTCATTTTTATAGCTGTGTTAGCTTTTTTAAATAGTATTGGTGTAACTTGATTAACTCTTTCATCTGTACATTGAGCACTAAGAAGTACAGCTACAACTAATTCAAATTTATTTTTGTGGTTAAGAGGAATAGGTACTTTTCTGTATATACGATTTAGTATTCTAGAGATCTCTTGTGCCTTCTCTATTTTTTTCACTATATCAAGCCTCCTCCAAGGGTATGTCTAAATTAATACTAATAATTATGACAAAATATAGCACTTATTAATACTAATAATATTGAATATTTCCATTGAAGTTGTATGGGTCTACCATCAAATTTCTATGGAGGAAATAATATGAAAAAGACTTTAAGCATTGTTTTGTCTTTGCTTTTCATGGGTATTTTCTCACCAGCATTTGCAAACACTATTAAATGGTCAATGCCTGGTGACTCTTTAACTCTTGATCCGCATGCACAAAACGAAGGACCAACTCACATGGTTTCGCGTCAAGTATATGAAGGTTTAGTAACTCCAGGTATTAATATGGAAATACTTCCTCAGCTTGCTGAATCATGGAAAACAACTGCTGATGACACTTGGATATTTACAATTCGTAAGGGTGTAAAATTTCATGATGGATCAGATTTAACAGCTAGTGATATTGCTTTTAGTATCAATAGAGCAAAAACTGCTCCATCTGATATGGTAGATTTAATTAAAAGCATTAAATCAGCATCAGCATTAACTGATCACACAGTTCAGATTGTAACAGATGGACCAAATCCAATTCTTTTAAATCAATTAACTCAGATATTTGTTATGTCTGAAGATTGGGCAAAAGCAAATGGTTGTGAAGTTTCATACAACTGGGATGCAGGTGAAACATCTTATTGTGCTTCTAATGCAAACGGAACTGGACCTTTCAAAATTACTTTTAGAGAACAGGACGTAAGAACTGTTTTTGAAAAAAATAATGATTGGTGGGGTGATGATAGTACTTTCAATGTAGATACTATTGAATTACTTCCAATTGCAAATGATGCAACAAGAGTTGCAGCACTTCTATCTGGAGAAATTGACTACACAAACGTTGTTCCTGTTCAAGATATTGAGAGAATCAAATCTTCTGCTGGACATAGTGTAAAAATGACTCCTCAAAATAGAACAATATTTTTTGGAATGGATCAAGGTTCTGCTGAATTAAATTCATCTAATATCAAAGGTAAAAATCCTTTTGCAGATAAAAGAGTTCGTTTAGCTATGTACCATGCTTTAGATATGGAAGCTATTAAGGATAAGGTAATGAGAGGACAAAGTGTTCCTGCAGGAATTATCACTGCTCCTGGTGTAAACGGTCATACAGCTGCACGTGATGAAAGATTACCTTATGATCCAGAGCTATCAAAAAAACTATTAGCAGAAGCTGGTTATCCAGATGGATTTGAGGTTACACTAGATTGTCCAAATGATCGTTATATTAATGATGAAGCAATCTGTGTTGCTGCAATTGGTATGTTTGCTAAAATTGGAGTTGATGTAACTCTTGATGCAAAAACTAAAAGTCAACACTTCTCAGAAGTTAAAGAAGGTGACGCAAACGGTATGACAAGTGACATGTACATGTTAGGTTGGGGTGTTCCAACTTTTGATAGTCATTACGTATACTCGTACTTATTTGATAGTGCTGGTAGCTGGAATAAAGTTAATTTCAGTAATGCTAGAGTTGATGAGTTAGTAGCGGCAATGGGTGTTGAAACAGATCAAGATAAAAGAAATGCTATGATTGCTGAAGCTTGGGATATTACTCAAGATGATGTAACATATCTTCCTTTACATCACCAAGTTGTCAACCAAGCATCAAAAAGTAATGTCGATGTTCCAATTAGAATGAACAACGAGCCATTATTTAGATTTGCAAACGTAAACTAATAATTTTTATATTTTCTGGCCAGTAATCTGGCCAGAAATTAAACCATGTTTAGCTATTTCTTTAAAAGACTCTTTCAATCTATTCTTGTAATGATTGTTGTAGCTTTTGTTTCATTTTCCTTATTTAATTTTGTTGGTGATCCAGTAAATAGTATGACTGGAGAAGATGCTTCAGATGAAAGACGTGCTGAGGTTAGAGAAGTATTGGGTTTAAATGATCCTGTTTACGTTCAATTTTCACGTTTTATAGGAAATGTAATTCAAGGTGATTTTGGAATATCATACCAATTAAAAAGAGAAGTTTCAGACTTAATTGCAGAAAGAATGCCTGCAACTTTAGAATTAGTTTTTGTCTCCGCTTTAATTGCAATCATCAGCGGTGTTATCTTGGGTGTATATACTGGTATTCACAGAGACAGTTTTATTTCTAATATTATTCTTGTGATTTCCCTAGCAGGGGTTTCTTTACCAACATTCATTATAGGAATAATGTTAATTTATTTGTTTTCAGTAATTTTAGGAGTTCTTCCATCCTTTGGAAGAGGTGAAGTCACACAATTAGGTTTTTGGACTACAGGATTTTTAACTACTTCTGGTTTAAAAGCACTGATACTCCCATCTGTTACGTTAAGTTTATTTCAAATGACTTATGTGATTAGATTAGTTCGAGCTGAAATGATGGAAATTTTACAAACAGATTATATTAAATTTGCAAAAGCAAGAGGTATAAAAAGGAGTGTTATTAATTATAAGCATGCGCTCAAAAATGGATTAATTCCAGTTATTACTATTACAGGTATCAACATCGGAACATTAATTGCTTTTTCAATTATTACAGAAACAGTTTTTCAATGGCCAGGCATGGGGTCATTATTTATCAAAGCAGTATACTTTGTCGATATTCCTATAATGTCAGCATATATGATCATGGTAGCCGATACTGATATTGGATACAGTTTCTTTAATTCTAAATTAGCAGTAATTTCTTCAACAATATTTTTTATTATACTTTTTTGTTCTGTATTTGCTGGGATAGTTGCACCTTATAATCCTTTTGATCCAGCATCAGTTTCTTTAATGGATGCCTTTACCCCACCAGTATGGTCGGAGGGAGGAAGTTTTAGCTTCATATTAGGAACTGATCAGCAAGGAAGAGATATGTTTTCAACAATGATTTATGGTTCAAGAATTTCACTGATCGTTGGTTTTGCATCTATAATTTTTGCAATGATACTTGGAGTTTTTCTTGGAATAACAGCTGGATATATTGGTGGTAGGTATGAGATTATTGTAATGCGTCTTACAGATGTGCAGTTAACTATTCCAAGTATTTTAATGGCTTTACTTGTTGATGGTATTGCAAGGGCAATTATCTCACAATCAATGCATGACGAAATGGCAATTTATGTTTTGATTTTCGCCATTGGTATTTCAGAATGGCCTCAGTTTGCAAGAGTATCGAGAGCATCAACCTTAGTTGAAAAAAATAAAGAGTATGTCTCAGCTTCAAGAATTATTGGATTATCAAATATATTAATTATGTTTAAGCATATTTTACCAAATATACTTCGGCCTATATTAGTAATTGCTACAATCGGATTAGCACTTGCAATTATTACAGAGTCCACCTTAAGTTTTTTAGGTGTTGGCGTTCCACCAACAACACCTTCTCTTGGGACTCTAATAAGGTTTGGAAATAATTTTTTATTTTCAGGAGAGTGGTGGATTACTTTTTTTCCAGCAATTTTCTTAATTGTTTTAGCATTATCAATTAATTTATTAGGGGATTGGATGAGAGATGCTTTAAATCCAAAATTAAAAAAGAGATGAGTTTTTTAGAAGTAAAAAATTTAAACATAAGTTATCCAACACGAAAGGAAACTATTGTTGCAAGCAAAAATGTAGAATTTTCTTTAGAAAGAGGCGAAATATTAGGAATTGTCGGTGAGTCTGGATCTGGAAAATCTACAATTGCAAATGCGATAATTAACTTGATTGATCCTCCAGGTGAAATCACAGATGGCTCAATAAAAATAGACAATATTGAATTAAGAAGTAATGAAGAAATAATTCAAAATATTAGAGGAAAAAAAATAGGATTTGTCTTTCAAGACCCTCAAACTTCATTAAACCCTCTATTTAAAATAAAAGATCAATTAATTGAAACTATTCAGGCTCATTTAAATTTAAGTTATCAAGATTCACTTAAAAAATCAATTCAACTACTTAAAGAGGTTGGAATAGAGAACGCTGAAAAAAGAATTGAAGACTATCCACACCAATTTAGTGGCGGTATGCGTCAAAGAGTTGTGATAGCTTTAGCGATAAGTTGTGAACCTGACTTAATAATTGCAGATGAACCAACAACAGCTTTAGATGTAAGTATTCAATATCAAATATTAGAACTTCTTAAAGATCTTACAAAGAAAAGAAATCTTGGTGTTATAATTATTACCCATGATATGGGAGTCATAGCAGAGACGACTGATAAAGTTATTGTCATGAGATACGGACATATTGTTGAACAAGGTGAGACTAAAGAATTATTAACAAATCCAAAATCAACAGAAGCAAGAAGCTTAGTAATTTCAGTGCCACCAACAAATAAGAAAATTGATAGATTTAAATTGATTAGCCCCGATGGTAAGGAAATAACATCTAGTTCCAAGGATTTGACTAAAAATATTATTAAAACATGGGGCATAAGGGAAAATAAAAATCAAAAATTATTAAAACTTGAGGAAGTGACAAAAGTTTTTGATGATAATTCTTTAGGTAGTGGTTTTTCATTTATTTCTAATAAAAGTTCGAATGATAAAATAGTTAAAGCTGTCGACAATGTATCTTTTGAATTATTCGAAGGTGAGACACTTGGATTAGTTGGAGAGTCTGGTTCAGGTAAATCAACTATTGCAAAAATTATTACTGGATTAATTAGTCCTAATAAAGGTAATTTAATTTATAATAATGAACCTCTATATAATTCAAATAAAAAATATCAAATTCATAATAGTAGAGGTCAAATTCAAATGATTTTTCAAGATCCTTACTCATCTCTAAATCCTCGTTTCAAAGTTAAGGATATTATTGCAGAACCAATTAAATTTTTTCAAAAAAATATTAGCAATAATGATCTTTTACAAAATGTTTATGACCTAATAGATATTGTGGGAATGACCAGACAATCTCTAGATCGATACCGATCTTCCTGTAATTCGCCAAATGTGTAACCGAATAATTGTACTAAAAAATGGTGCTGTTTGTGAAACAAAAAATACAGAGGAATTATTTAATAATCCTGAGCATGAATATACGAAGGAATTAATTAGACTTATGCCTAAAATTGAATCAATTATTTAACTAATTAATAATAGGTAAATTTTCAGGAGTTCTAGTACTTAAAAGTTTATAGGAATCTTTAGTTATCAATAAATTTTCTTCTTGTACTAATATTTTATTTTCGTCCATTTCAATTGATGGTTCAAGAGTTATAATCATATTTTCCTCAAGTAATGTTTTGTCATTTTTCATAATACTTGGCGGCTCAGTCAGTTGTAAGCCTAAACCATGACCCATCCTTCCAACTGATATGTTGTTAGTTGTTAAACTATAAGATAATTTAGAATATATTTCTGAACAACTAGTTCCAGGTTTTATAATTTCTAAAGTTCTCTCAGTTGCTTCCCACAATTTATTATATGCATCTAGAACTTGTTTGTTAATTCTTCCAAAGCCAAAATTTCTATCAAAATCTGAATAATAACCATTTAAAGTTGCTCCGGTATCAATAATTAGAATATCACCATCTTTAGTTACCCTTTCTGTTGGGTTACAGATAATCTGATTATAACCATTAAGTCCCGAAGCACACGCCATATATTGAATATAATCTGCACCACCCTCAATTAATTCTTTTTTAAATATTGATGTAATTTGTTTTTCACTCATTCCTAAATTAATTTTTTCAGGAAAATTATCAAACACCTTACTTGTAATAGAACAAATTTCTTTAATATTACTGATCTCTATTTCAGATTTTATTTTTCTTATACTCCAAAGTATTTTACTAGCATCAACAAAATTATATTCTGATAAATTTTTTTGAATATCCTGATAATCGTTAATACTCATTCGCAAAAAAGTTTCATTTCCTAATTCAAAACCAATATTTGAATTTTTAGGAAAACTTTTGATGTTTTTTTTCAATAAAGATATTCCTTCATCTTTCGGATTTGGAGACTCCCAAGTTTCGATATCATTGACTAATGTGTTTTGCATAGCTGTAATACCAATAGATGGTATTATAGCTTTAATTGGATTTTTTTTTGAAATAATTAAATACCAGGGTCTTGTAGGACTTTCCCAAAAATTACTATCAAGTCCAGTGAAATATCTAAAATTTGACGGTGAAGTTATAATAACAGCATCAATATTTTCTTTTTCAATATGTATTTGTATTTTTTCAATTCTGGAAATAAATTCTTCTTTTGGAAAATCGTTCATAAATTGATAAGTAACATAACAATAACATAAATTAACAATAAGAAATACTTTGATCTATTCATCATTATTTATTTTTTGTTTGTCTTTAGGTACTTTTTTTCCTTTTGCTTCAGAGACATATTTATCAGCACTATTATTATCTAATAAGTATAATCCATTTTTATTATTATTTTTTGCTTCAGCAGGTAATATTTTAGGATCTCTAATCAGTTGGATATGTGGTTACTTTGTAAATTTTCTTATTAAGAAACCTTGGTTTCCAGTAAATCAATACTTATTACAGAAAGCTACAGATATTTTCAAAAAGTATGGAAAATGGTCATTATTATTTTCATGGGTACCTATTATTGGAGATCCAATCGCATTTGCAGCAGGTACAGTAAAATATAATATTACTTTTTTTTTAATATTTGTATCTATTGGGAAAATTGCTAGATATTTGATAATATATTTATATCTTATCTAAATAGTGATGTTTGAAAATCTTATATTTGTTTTCATTATTGGTTTTTTATCTGGAGTTGGTTTTTTATCAATTTTATTTTTTCTTCGCAAAACAAAAAGTTCTGAAATAAAAGATGATACTGATCTTACTTCCTTAAAAAATCACATGCAATCAATTCAGCAATCTTTACAAAATTTTAATTTAGCTCAAGATAGAATTGAGAATACATTAATTAGAGGTGGTGCGCTTCAACAAGGTCCTTGGGGAGAATTTGTACTTAAAAATATTTTAGATAGTGTTGGTTTAAGAGAAGGAGAAGAGTACTCAACTCAAAAAACTTTTAGAGATGAAGATGGCAATTTACAAAAACCCGATGTAATTGTTCATATGCCAGGTAATAGACACATAATTATAGATTCAAAAGTATCCTTAGATTCTTGGCATGATTATTCTAATACAAATGACAATCAACAAAAGAAGATATTTTTGAAAAAATTTTTGGATTCAACAAAAACTTCGATTAGAAGTTTGAGTAAAGATAATTATTCAAAAATATATGGAATCAATACAATTGATAATGTTTTAATGTTTGTTCCAATAGAACCAGCATTACTTACTTTATATAATGAGGCAAATAAACTTATCGAAGATTCATGGAACAATAAAATAATTATTGTTGGGCCATCAACTTTACCCTTTTTACTTAAAGCTGTAGAAAATATGTGGCGGGTTGATAAACAATCTAAAACAATAAAAGATATAGCATCAGCTGCATCAGATATTTATGATAAAACAGTCAGTGTATATGAGTCGTTTGTAAAAGCTAATCAGTCAATAGATTTAGCTAAATCAAAAATGGATGAAGCTAAACAAAGATTGCAAGATGGTTCAGGAAGTTTGACTAAAAAAGTAGAAAAGATGAAAAAATTAGGAAGATTAAGCACTAAAAAACAGTTGCCAGATATAAATGACGATGTAATAAACTAAATAAATGCCTAGTTTTGATATTGTAAACAGATTAGATCATCAAGAAATTGATAACGCATTAGGAAATGCAACAAGAGAAATTACTACTAGGTACGATTTTAAAGGATCAGATACTTCAATTGAAAAAAAAGAAAATACTATAGTTGTTACTACTGATGATGAAATGAAAGCTGGTCAAGTAAATGACATGCTCGTTACTCATTTTGTTAGACGAAAAGTTGATCCTTTATGTTTAAAAAAAAATGATATGGAAAAAGCTGGGGGAAATAAAATTCGTCAGACGTATGAATTAGTAGAAGGAATTGAGCAATCCCTGTGTAAAAAAATTACTTCTGATGTCAAAAGTTCTAAATTAAAAGTTCAAGTAAAGATCAATGGGAATGAACTTCGTGTTGAAGGAAAGAAAAAAGATGATTTACAAAGTGTAATGAAGCTTATTGAGGATGCTAAGATAGGTATACCAGTCCAATTTGTAAATTTTAGAGATTAAAAAATGATTACATGGGAATTAATAGCTGCTTTAGCAGTGTATAATTTTATTATGTACGTAACTCCAGGTCCAAATAATAGTATTTTAACTGCATCAGGTATAAAATTTGGATTTATAAGATCTATACCTAATATTTTTGGCATTCCTTCTGGTCATGGTTTGCAATTAGCACTTGTATGTCTAGGTCTTGGATCTTTGTTTATTACCTATCCTATACTCTATGATATTTTAAGATATGTTGGCGCAGGCTACATTCTTTATTTAGCATATAAAATGTTTGGGTCTTTAAATATTTCAAAGACTGAAGATAGATCAAGACCATTAAAATATCATGAAGCAATTTTGTTTCAATTTGTAAATCCAAAAGCTTGGGTAATCTGTTCAACTGCAGTAACATTATATTATCCAAAAGATGAAAATATAATAATTGGAACACTATTTATGGT
>LULI01000868.1_pt1 | contig 13921 bp, 16 predicted proteins | sample 728191 | NCBI WGS metagenome assembly LULI01 (sample SAMN03860293, study PRJNA289734) | marine metagenome | biome: seawater column; feature: ocean; material: water; isolation source: Red Sea water column Station 169 - depth 50m | place: Saudi Arabia: Red Sea | collected 2011-10-15 | depth 50 m | reverse complement strand
ATGATAAGGTGAGGGAGCAATGTATGGCCAATGAGGTTTAATATAAGATAGATGTAAAAACCAAGGCTTATCTTCACTTTCTTGAATGAATTCCATTGAACGGTTTGTCATAAATGCAGTTTCAGAGTGTTCTTCTTTAACCCTTGCAGGTTTATTTGAATTTCTTAACCTCCAACCACTTAGAATGTTTCCATTTTCATCTTCTGATGAATTTGCCCAACTATCCCATGGATTCTCTCCTTCATATCCAAGTTTATTTAACCATTCATTGTAAGATAATTTTTTGTTTGAATTTTTAATATGGTTATTTGGGTGAAGTCCATCATCTCTCTCGTAAGGTTCAAACCCTGGTTCACTAACTGTCAGACCAATTTCTGTATCTTTAGATATTCCAAGTCTGTTCATTCCATCTAAATCAGGTCTCATATGAGTTTTGCCTACAACACCAGTTCTTATTCCAGATTGTCTTAAATAATCCCCAATAGTTAATTCTCCTATTGGCAAGGGTATTTGATTCCATGTTGAGCCATGACTAAATACTGTTCTTCCAGTGTAATATGATGCTCTTGAAGGTCCACAAACGGGTGCTTGAACATAGGCTGACTCAAACAATACTCCTTTTTTTGCTAATCCATCTATATGAGGTGTTTTTAGATGTGGATGACCATAACAAGATAGATAATCAAATCTTAGCTGATCAGCCATGATAAATAATATATTTTTAACCTTATTCATTACTGTTTAAACATTTTTTTTAGACCATTTGTAGATGCTGCACACACACCTTTTTCTGTTATTAAGCCTGTCACATATTTTGCAGGTGTAATATCAAAAGCAAGATTCATGGATTTACTCTTCTCAGGATAAATCAAAACTTTATTGATGTTATTTTTATTATCTTTTCCCTCTATATAAGATAGTTCCTCGGCGTCCCTCTCTTCAATTGGTATCTCATTATAATCTTTTGTTTCCCAATCAATAGTGGAGCTTGGCAGAGCTACATAGAAAGGTACATTATTATCATATGCAGCCAAAGCTTTTAAATAAGTACCAATTTTATTACAAACATCACCCGTTGATAAAGTTCTATCAGTTCCCACAATACACATATCTACCTCGCCTCTTTGCATTAAGATGCCACCAGTATTATCTGTAATAATTGTATTTGGTATTCCTTCTTCATTCAATTCAAATGAAGTTAAATTTGCACCTTGATTTCTTGGTCTGGTTTCATCGACCCAAACATGTACGGGAATACCTTTTTTATGTGCATGGTAAATCGGAGAGGTTGCTGTACCCCAGTTGATTGTTGCTAGCCATCCAGCATTACAGTGTGTAAGTATATTTACTGTATTTTTCTTTTTATTGTATATTTCCTCAATAATGTTGAGGCCATTTAAGCCAATATTTTTGCAGAAATTTATGTCTTCACTGCATATTTCATCAGCTTCTTTTATTGCAACATGAAATAAATCTCCAGGATTTACAAATGATAATTTTTTATTCATTCTATGAACTGCCCATTGTAGGTTAATTGCAGTTGGTCGTGTGTTAACTAATTTTTCTGAACTTTTTTTTATAAAATCTAAATCATTATTTTCTTTGATTGCCAAAACTATTCCATATGCAGCAGTAGCTCCTATTAAAGGAGCTCCTCTTACCTCCATAGTTTTTATAGCATTGACTGCTTCGTTCAAAGTCTTTAGTTCTTTAATAATAAATTTATGGGGAAGTTTTGTTTGATCAATAATTTTTACTAAATTTTTTTCAAACCATATGGTTCTATATTCTTTGCCGTCTATTCTCATTTATTGAATACTCTACCAGCTATTGTTTTGAGTTTATCTATAGTTTTCTGAGTTCTTTTTTCTGGAACTGTTATTATTGCTACATCTAAACAATTATTAGTTGGATCGCTCGGGTCAATATGACTCTCAAAATTATCAATAAGATTTTTAATCATACCTTTTGCTTTGGATGCATTGTCTAATAATACTTTTATTACTTGTTGGACATCAACATTTTCATGTTCTGGATGCCAACAATCATAATCAGTCACCATTGAAACAGATGCATATCTAATTTCTGCTTCTCTTGCTAATTTAGCTTCTGGCATATTAGTCATTCCAATTACATCAGCTTTCCATGATCTGTAAAGATTCGACTCAGCCAAAGTTGAAAATTGAGGACCTTCCATTACTACATAAGTCCCTCCTCTTTGATAATCTATTCCCTCTTTTTTAATTGCATCCTCGCATGCGTTCATTAAACCTTTAGAGGTTGGATGAGCCATAGATACATGAGCAACTATTTCCTCATCAAAAAAAGTTTTAGCTCTTGCAAAAGTTCTATCTATAAATTGGTCAATAATAACAAATTTACCGGGAGGCAAATCTTCTTTTAGTGAGCCAACTGCAGAGACAGAGACAACATCTGTTACGCCCAGTTGTTTTAATGAGTCAATATTTGCTCTAAAATTTATATTTGATGGTGAAATAAAGTGTCCTCTCCCATGCCTTGGTATAAAATATACCTCTTTATTATTATAATTTGTTTTTAAAATCTTGTCTGATGGTTTTCCCCAAGGAGTATTTAAATCTATTAATTCTCTGTCTTTAAACTCTTCAACATCATATAGACCACTTCCACCAATTATTGCTAATTTATTATTTGCCATGTAAAAACTAATTATATTGTATTTATAAATAACTATTATGGATTTAAAAGACTATATTCGTTCAATAAAAGATTATCCCAAAAAAGGTATTTTATTTAGGGATATTACTACTTTAATAAAAGATGAGTCTGCTTTTGAGGAAACAATTAATCAAATTATAGAGAGATCTAAAAAGTTTAAAGTAGATAAAATTGCTGCAATTGAATCACGTGGTTTTGTGTTTGCATCCGCTGTTTCATATATATTAAAAAAACCTTTTATAATGTTGCGAAAAAAAAATAAATTACCTGCTGACGTTCATTCTGTTGATTTTGAACTTGAGTATGGAACAGCAACAATAGAAGTTCACAAAGACTCTATTTCTGAAAATGAATCGGTATTAATAATTGATGACTTAATTGCTACGGGTGGTACAGCGGAAGCTGCAGCAAAGCTTATTGAAATTTCAAAAGGCAAAGTTGCAGCCTTTATATTTGTTATAAATCTCTTTGATTTAGGAGGTTGTGATAATCTTTTAAAAAAAGGTTATAAAATTGAAAATTTAATGGACTTCCCAGGTCATTAAATAAAAAAGGACTTAAATGGTAGCGGGAAGCGGGATCGAACCACTGACCTCGGGCTTATGAGTCCCGCGCTCTAACCAACTGAGCTACCCCGCCAAAATTTGGTTTGAGTTATAATAGAAATTTTCAATAACGCAATCAACTATTAAAAAAACTAAGTTTTTTTTACACCAGTTGGATGTGGAAAGCCATTAATAACTAGTTTTGGTTCTATGCTGACATCAATTAATTCTGGGCGATTTTCTAAATAAGATTTAACATTGTCAATTAACATTATATCTTCAAGAAATTTTTCTAATCTAGGAAATTTCTTTATAATATTTGGATCCAATAATTTTGAAAGATCTAAATGATGAAATGTTACAAAATCACATGCTCTTGGTTCATCAAAAACAAAAAATTTTTTGTTATTCTCCTTCAAGGCTTTTTCAAGATCTTCAAATCTTGACAATAAAAATGGCATCATGTCATCTTTTTTTTTAATAAATTTCTCTCCTGTTGCAAAATTTACTGTTGGATTTAGTGGCATGAAAAGTTCCTGAGAGCTTTGCATTATAGCATTTGCTTTAGCATTTAGTATTGGATCAGTAATGTTAATTCCTGCTAAATTTTCTATAAATGTCATTATTGCCATGCTTTGACAAAGCTCATGTTTCTTATCTATAATTAGCATGGGCAATTGTTTAAATGGAATATTAGGTTTTACTTCTGACCATTCCTTATCATAATAATCCCATGACATAAGATCTTCATATTCAATACCTGTATAATGAAAAAGCATACGTGGAGCTTCAGCCAAAGCTCTCATCTTAAAATATATTAATTCTAATTTGTGCATCAATTAAATTTATGAGGCTATAAATTTTATTAAATAATAAAGTATGCCTGTTATTATAGTTGCATAAATAAAACCTATAACAAACAATTTGATAATTTTTTTATTGTCATCATATTTTGATTTTAAATATATATAAATGAGAGTGTAAATTCCCACTATTGCAATACTCAATAATATATCTGTTGGATTCATATAATTTGCTGTACTCTTAATTTAATCTAATAATATGACTTATTCAATTGGTAATAGAATAAATTTAGATTGTCTTATCTTTGTCAAATAATAAACTGTTCTTATAAAAAATATAGAGAGAGGTAAAAAATGATTAAATTTAAATCGATTAGCAAAGCTTTTACAAGCTTTGTGATAGTTGTTTCATTTTTAGCATCTTCAACAGCAGCATTTGCAGAAATAGTGGGAAGACTTTCAGTTCACTGGAGCCCTAAACACCATAGTGCAAAACATGCTCAAATATTTGCTGATGAAGTTAATAAAAGAGCGAATGGAAAATTAAAAATAGAAGTTTATCCATCAAAACAACTTTTTGGAATTAGAGAGGTAATGGGAGCTGTAACTTCAGGTGCGGTTGAATTAGGAGGAATAGTTGGTGTCGTAAGTTTTCCACCAATAAATAAAAACTTTAATGTAGCCTCTTTCCCAGGTTTATTTAATTCTTGGGAACAACAAAGAGGGTTTTTTCAAAATTCTCCTAAAGGAAAAGAAATTTGGGGAGAATTAACAAAAAAAACTAATTCAACATTAGTAATGTATAACCCTGTTGGACCAGTAATGTCTATTTCTAGTGCGAGAGAGTTAACTGGTATTGATGCCATGAAAGGTTTAAAAGCAAGAAGACTGCTTAAAAGTGAAGAGCCTATGTGGGATGCTCTTGGAGCAAATCGTGTATCTTTAAAAACTGGTGAAGTGTATAATGCACTACAATCTGGCATGATTGATACAATAAATAGTCCTCCTGGAAGTATTAAAGCATATAGTTGGTGGGAATTTTTAAAATACGCTCAAAAACCTTACCAATACTATGCTGATGCATATATCATGGCAAATTCAACTTGGTTTAATAGTTTGCCCGCAGACCTACAAAAAATAATAATGGATGTTGGTAAAGAAGTTGGAACACTTTCAACAGATAGAATTATGGATCACGGTGAAACTGTTCTAAAGGAATTTCAAGACAGAGGTGGAGTTGTAACTACTCTTTCAGGAGCTGAAAAAGCTAAATTTGATAAATTAATGAAAGATAAAGTTATGCCTGCTATGGCGAAAATGATTGATGCTGATGCGTTAAAAGCCGCTCAAGAATACGCCAAAGATAACTAAAGTTATTAGTCTAGTCTTTAAAAATGAAAGCATTGCGAGCAGTTAATAATTATTTAGCCTCGGCTTCTTTAACTCTCGCAATGTTGATAATATTTATTATGGTTGCTGCTTTATTTTTGAGCGCAACGACAAGATTTATAACTGGAACTGGATTTGCTTGGTTTATAGAATTACCGCCTGTCTTAGTAAGCTGGCTAGTTTTTCCACTTTTAGGCCCACTATTAAAAAAAGGGCAACATATTAAGGTAGATTTTTTAACCCCTTTATTATCAAAAAAAAATAAAGAATTTTTATTTTTGATTGTAAACATGGTTGCTTTGATATCCGCCTGTATATTTTTTAAAGCAGGACTTGATGCTACAATTATGTATTTCAATTTAGGTCAAGTTATGGAAATTGAAATTAGTATCCCTATATGGTGGATGTTTTTGGCTTTCCCAGTAGGTTTTTTAATATTAGCTCTTACATCCATAGAGTTATTGTTTGATAACATAATCTATTTGATAAAAAATTAAATGTTTGCTTTAGCATCAATTTTATCACTATTAACATTAGTTATTTCAGTTCCAATTTTTTTAGTTTTTGGCCTAGGAAGTTCTATTGCTGCTATTGGTGGTCTAAACCTTCCCTGGTCAGTTTTAATTCAAGTATCTTTTGGAGCACTCACTAAACATGTACTAATTGCCGTTCCATTATTTATTTTTAGTGGAATGGCGATGTTAAAAGGAGGTGCAGCTCTGAGACTTGTAAAATTTGCAACAACATTAGTTGGGCATTGGCCAGGTGGACTTGGAGTTGCTATGGTTATAGCAATGGGTTTCTTTGCAGCCTTTTGTGGATCTATATTAGCTGCAATTACTGCTGTTGGAACAATTATGATGCCCAAAATGATAGAGCAAGGATATCCTACTCCATTCGTAGTAGTGCTTGCTGCATCTGCAGCATTACTTGAAGCTTTAATCCCACCCTCAAATGCTGCTATTTTATTTAGTGCTCTTACATATGTACCGGTTTCTAAAACATTTGCAGCTGGAGTAATTCCTGGAATCATACTTCTTGTTCTAATGGTTTTGTTAGTTTTATTTAAATGCAGACACATAAGAGCAGATAAAAAGGCTACTTTTAAAGAAAGATTTAGTTCATTTGTTGCTGCACTTCCTGCCTTGATTACTCCAGTAATAATTTTGGGTGGAATATACGCTGGTTTTTTAACCCCATCAGAATCTGCAGCTATAGCAGGTGTTTATGCGGTCGCAATAGGTTTTTTAATTTATAGAGAATTAACTTTTTCATCTTTATTAAGTTGCTTGAAAGACACCGCTATTATTACTGCAGTAATATTTTCTATTATTGCAACAGCAACCTTTTTAAGTGTTGTGCTTACTTACACTCAAGCGCCACAAAAAATTATAACTTATTTTACAGATATGGGGGTAAGTGTAAATTTATTCTGGATAATGTTAGGTACAATATGTTTAATATTAGGTACATTTATAGAATTATTCTGGATAATGTTAGGTACAATATGTTTAATATTAGGTACATTTATAGAAATAGTTCCAGTATTTTATTTAACTGTTCCAATTTTTGCAGCGTTAACTTTATCATTTGATCAAAGCCTACTTCATTTATATGTTGTTTTTGTAGCTTTTGCTGGAATAGGAATGATTACACCGCCAGTTTGTGTTGGAATATACACTGCTGCTGGTGTTATAAAAGAAAACCCTGCTAATGCATTTAAAGAAGTTCCATTATTTACAATAGTTGGAATAATTTATGGGATATTAATGATTTTATTTCCAAAATTTTCGACTTGGCTACCTAGTCTTCTTTAATTAATCTAACTTCTCTCTAATTTCTTCTTCACAAATATTTCTGGCCTCTTGAGGTGTGATTTCTTTGGTAATTTTACTTTTTGCAAGCACGCATGCTGAAATTGATTTTTTTAAACTAAATTCCTCATACTTTCCAACACTGTAATAAAGAAAAATTACTGCTATACCTAAAAACAACAGTAATTTATAATTTTTATACATTGATAAGATTATATATTCATTTAATAAATTAAGAAAATATAATCTTTTAAATGAAGTTTATAAAAACGTTCATATCAATTATTTGTCTAGTATTAATATTTGACTTAATTATAAATTTAGTTTTACCCAATAGTATTAAGAAAAAAATAGGAACCACTAAAAATTACTCTTTAAAATCAGAAAGATTTCATCATGAAATTTCAAACAATATTGATCTCCCTGAACTTTGGGGCGAAATCAAATATCAGGTAGTCACAAACAAATACGGAATGAGGATAGGCAAAAATTACAGAATTGATAAAAATAAACCTTCTATGGGTTTTATGGGTGACTCTTTTGTATATGGCTCGGGTATAAATTATAACGATCACTTCATTCAAAATTTAATTGATAATGATGAAAACTACAATTTTTTAAATCTTGCCTATGTAAGTTATTCACCGTCAATTTATTATAAAAAATTAAAATATTTTATAGATGAAAAAAAAATTAATTTCCACACTATCTATCTATTTATTGACACATCCGACATCCAGGATGAAGGTATATTTTATAGAGAAGATAAAAATGGAAATATAGTAAGAAAATGGAACTCAGATGAAAAAAATGAAAGCAAAAATTTTAAATATAAATTTAAAAATTATTTTAAACAGAATTCTTTTATATTTAAATTTTTTGAGATATTTAATACTAGCACTGTACAAGATAGAGCAATTAATTGTATTAAAAACAAAAATAGCATATCTAATTTCAGTAAATACTTAGATTACGAAAGATTTGGCTATGGATTTGATAAGAAGATACAAGAGAAAACTTGGGTTCATGAAGGTAAAAAAAAGGTATTATTTTATTTATCAAAAATAAATAAATATCTCATTTCAAAAAATATAAATTTAGTATTAGTGTACTATCCTTCAGCGATAGAAATTCTAGAAGAAACCAATCTATATGAGAGTGAGCATTATAAGCTTTTAAAAGCATGGTCGAACGAGTACAAAATCAAATTTATAGATACAACAAATGAATTTAATTTATTTAGTTCTGGTTTAGATAATTATAAAATTAATCATATTTTATGTGATGCCCATTGGAATCAAAATGGACACAAAATTATTGCAAAAAATATCTTAAAAAGTTTAAATATGTAGAATATTAATCTAATTCAAATTTAGATGAATAGTCTTTTTTAAACTTAAAATCCTGTTTCACTTTTTCTAAAACACAATTTCCAATTATTAAATAATCTAAGTCGGTGCCCATGAAACAGTTAAAAGCATCTGTTGGAGTATTAACAATTGGCTCTCCTCTAACATTAAATGATGTATTTACTAACACAGGACAACCTGTTTTTTCTTTAAATTTTTGAATTAAATCATAATAGCGCTTGTTTGTATTTATATTTACAGTCTGAACTCTTGCAGAGTAATCTACATGTGTTACTGCTGGTATTGAAGATCTTTTAACATTTAATTTATCTATACCAAAAAGTTTATTTTGTTCTTTTGTCATTTCAATCTTCTTTTTTGAATTTATATTGGCTACTAAAAGCATATAAGGCGTATCAACATTCATCTCAAACCATTCTGACAAATCTTCTCTTAAAATAGATGGTGCAAACGGTCTAAAACTCTCTCTATATTTAACTTTTAAATTAAGATTTTTTTGCATCAATTCTGACCTTGGGTCTCCAAGGATTGATCTAGCTCCTAAAGCTCTTGGACCAAATTCCATTCTTCCTTGAAACCATCCTATTGCTTTTTCATTTGCTAAATATTCTGCAGTTTTATCAATTAAATCTTCATATTTTAATATTTCAAAATTTGCGCCTATGTTTTTCAATTCCTTTTCAATTTGTTCCTGGCTATATTCAGTTCCTAAATACGATCCTTGCATATCATCTTCTAAATTAACTGTTCTCTTGTTTGATTGTTCAATATGCCAAAGTGCTAATGCTGCTCCTAATGATCCTCCGGCATCACCAGCTGCAGGTTGTATCCATATATTATCAAATATTTTTTCTTTTAGTATTTTGCCATTAGCAACACAGTTTAATGCAACACCACCTGCTAAACATAAATTTGAAATGTTATATTCAATTCTTATTGATTTAGCTAATTTAATCATAATTTCTTCTGTAACTTTTTGAATTGAGGCTGCAATATCCATATGAAATTGAGTAATTTTATCTTTTGTTGGATTACGTGGTTTTTGACCAAACAATTCATCAAATTTTTTATTAGTCATTGTAAGTCCAGTTGCGTAATTAAAATATTTTTGATCTAATCTGAAAGTCCCATCTTTTTTAATATCTATTAATTTCTTTATTTTTTGCTCAAATTTAGGTTCTCCATAAGGTGCTAAACCCATTAATTTATACTCACCACTATTTACTTTAAATCCTGTATAATATGTAAAGGCTGAATAAAGTAGACCAAGAGAATGTGGAAAATGTATTTCTTTTTTTATTTCTAAATTATTATTTTTTCCCACAGCAACATTTGTCATGTTCTTTGAGTTTATTAAATAAAAAGTTTTTCTGAAAAAGTTTATCTTTTATCCACAAAGGCATAGCTTTTGCAAATGAAACAAACCCTCTAGGTGCAAAAGCCACATATGTTTCTAGCAATCTTTCAAATTTTAAAAAAGGTTTTTCGAAAAAAACAATGTGATCAACTTCGCTTAGTTTTAAATTAGCATATTTTAAAACAAAATTAATTGCATTTTTTGGATAATTTGGATCATGTTTTTTTCTGGTGAATCTCTCTTCTTGTGCTGCAGCAACTATTTTACCATCTACAAGAAGACATGCAGCACTGTCATGATAAAAAGCAGAAATTCCTAAAATTGAATTCACTAAAAGATTGTATAAATAAATGGAGCAACAGCTGATCCTTGGCTAAGTACAATTAATCCTCCAAATAGCACTAAAACAATAATGATCGGAAGAAGCCAATATTTTTTTCTTATTTTTAAAAATTCCCAAAATTCTTTTATAAAGCTCATATTTTAAAATTGGTTCTTCATTTTACTTTTAGGACCTGTTTTATCAATCCAATAAGTATTATTTTCCTTAAACTTTAGATTTAGTATATCCTTTTTAAATAGTCGCATAATTATTGCTATTGGCGTGACTACTAAAAAAAAGATAATTCCCATAATAATCGGAGAAATAATCTTTCCTAAGAAAAGACCAAATCTAAACCATAATTTATTTAGTGGGCTTAATAAGTTTGAATTTAAAAGTCCCAAAAATAAAAAGGTAATTGATATTATTAATGGCCATAATCTTATATCTCCATCTTTTAAAAATGGATAAATTGAAATTAATAAGAAAACTACAAAGAAAACGAAACCAAAACTTCTATTAGACCCAATCTTAATATCTTTATGATCCATACAATCAAATATATAGATTAAAATAAAACTTTGTATAAAAAATATCTATTGAAAGATTAAATTAAACCTTTTTGAGGTTTCATATCGCTTCTATTAATTCCAGCAACTTGTACTGGTTTTTTCATAGCATCTCTTCTAAATGGTTCACCTAATTCTTGATTTAAAATAACCTCGATAAATGTTGTAATTCCTTGTTTTTGATCTTCACAAGATTGTTTTATGGCTTTTGTAGTTTCCTCCATTGTTTTCACGGTAACACCCTTTAAACCACATGCATTGGCTACTTTTGCATAACTCAATTCAGGATCAAGTTCTGTGCCCACGAAATTATCATCAAACCATAATATCGAATTTCTTTTTTCAGCACCCCATTGATAGTTTCTAAATATCACCATTGTAATAGCTGGCCATTCTTCTCTAGCGCAAGAGCTCATCTCATTCATACTAATTCCGAAAGCACCATCGCCAGCAAAACCGATTACTGGAGTATCTGGACAACCGATTTTTGCACCTAATATTGATGGAAATCCATATCCACATGGGCCAAATAAACCTGGAGCTAAATATTTTCTTGGTTTTTCAAATGTAGGATAAGCGTTTCCTATTGCACAATTGTTTCCAATATCACTTGATATAATTACATCCTCTGGCATTCCTGCTTGAATAGCTCTCCAAGCTTGTCTAGGTGACATTCTATCAGCGTCTCTTTCTCTTGCTTCTTTATTCCAAACAGTTCCAGGATCATCCTCTTCGTGATCTAAGCCTGTAAGTGTTTGAAGCCATGCGGATTTAGTTTTATGAATTAAATTTTTTCTGTCCTCTCTTCCATTGTCACCTGCAGCTGGTGAAAGTTTTTCCAATATCTGTTGAGACACCATTTTAGCATCTCCACAAATCCCAACTGTTACTTTTTTTGTAAGACCAATTCTATCTGGGTTCATATCTACTTGAATAATTTTTGCATTTTTTGGCCAATAATCAATTCCATATCCCGGTAACGTTGAAAAAGGATTTAATCTTGTCCCCAATGCAAGAACAACATCGGCTTTTGAGATCAATTCCATACCAGCTTTAGATCCATTATATCCCAAAGGTCCAACCGCTAAAGGATGACTTCCAGGAAAACTGTCATTATGTTGATATCCATTGCAAACTGGAGCATCTAATTTTTCTGCAAGTTTTTTACAGTCCTCTATTGCATCACCAATTACAACTCCAGCTCCTGATAGTATTACTGGGAATTTTGCCTCTGATAATAATTTTGCTGCTTTATCAATTGCTTCTTTTCCTCCACCTTGCCTTTCAAATCTTACTATAGGAGGTAGTTCAATATCTATTACTTGAGTCCAATAATCCCTTGGAACATTAATTTGTGCTGGTGCTGATCCCCTAAATGCTTTTTCTATAACTCTATTTAATACTTCAGCCATTCTCGAAGGATCTCTCACTTCTTCTTGATAACAAACCATATCTTTAAATAAATTCATTTGTTCAACTTCTTGAAAGCCACCCTGTCCCATAGTTTTATTAGCTGCTTGAGGAGTAACTAATAACAATGGAGTATGGTTCCAATAAGCTGTTTTTATTGGAGTTACTAAACCAGTTATTCCTGGCCCATTTTGAGCAATAACCATTGACATTTTTCCCGTTGCTCTTGTATATCCATCAGCGATTAAACCACCATTTGTCTCATGAGCAACATCCCAAAAGGTAATACCTGCTTTAGGAAATAAATCAGAAATTGCCATAAAAGCAGAACCTATAATTCCAAATGAATGTTCAATTCCATGCATTTGAAGAACTTTTATAAACGCTTCTTCAGTTGTCATTTTGGTCATAGTTAAGCCTTTCTAAAATCTTTTTTTATTTGTTAAAGTGTTCGATTAATATATAAGATTATCGAAAATTCAAACAAAGAAATCGTCACAATGTCTAACACAGATATAATTATCCATGATGAAAAAGATAATGTTGGTGTTGTTGTTATTGAAAAAATAACGCCAAATCAAGACTGTAATTGCTGGATAATGGAAAATGATAAATCTGTGTCAATTCAATCAAAAAACGAGATACCTTTAGGTCATAAAATTGCGATGGTTGACTTAAACGAAGGGGATACAATTTTAAAATACGGACATGATATTGGAAAAGTAGTTAAAAATATTAAAAAAGGTGAGCATGTTCATGTTCATAATGTTAAAACGAAAAAGTGGTAATAAATGGAAATTCCAAAAAGTTTTTTAGGTTATAAAAGAGAAAACGGAAGAGCTGGAACACGTAACCATGTCATAATTCTTCCAGTCGATGATATTTCAAATGCTTGTGCCGAAGCTGTAGCAAATAATATTAAGGGTACTATAGCTTTACCTCATTCTTATGGGCGATTACAGTTTGGTGCTGACTTAGAATTACACTTTAGAACAATGATTGGAACTGGAAAAAATCCAAATGTCGCAGCAGTAATAGTTATAGGAATTGAGCCCAAGTGGACAAAAAGAATTGTTGAAGCGATTGCAACTACAGGAAAACCAGTTGAAGGTTTTAGTATAGAAGGTGTAGGTGATATTGATACAATTGCAAAAGTATCAAAAAAAGCACAAGAATTTTCAATGTGGGCGTCTGAAAAACAAAGAGAAGAATGTCCTCTTAGTGACTTATGGATTTCAGTTAAATGTGGTGAATCTGATACGACATCTGGACTAGCATCCAACCCAACAGTTGGAAATCTTATGGATAAATTAGAGCCGCTAGGTGTTCATTTATGTTTTGGAGAAACTTCAGAGTTAACTGGAGCTGAAACAGTTTGTGAGAAAAGAGGAAAAACACCTGAGGCACAAGCAAAATTCAAAAAAACTTGGAACGATTACAATGATTTTATTTTAAGAGAGGCAACTGATGATCTCTCAGAAAGTCAACCTACAGCAGGAAATATAGCTGGTGGATTAACTACAATTGAGGAAAAGGCTTTTGGCAATTTTCAAAAGATTGGTGGATGTCAATTTATAGATGTACTAGAACCTGCAGAAGAGCCAACAAAAGGAGCTGGTTTATACTTTATGGACACCTCATCAGC
>LULI01000921.1_pt1 | contig 13933 bp, 16 predicted proteins | sample 728191 | NCBI WGS metagenome assembly LULI01 (sample SAMN03860293, study PRJNA289734) | marine metagenome | biome: seawater column; feature: ocean; material: water; isolation source: Red Sea water column Station 169 - depth 50m | place: Saudi Arabia: Red Sea | collected 2011-10-15 | depth 50 m | reverse complement strand
AGAGAAAATATTAAAAGATTGATAAATAAAGAAGAAACTAAGACAAAAATTTATTAAATTGACTATCTAAAGCTTTTGGGTAGTTTGTAGTTTATGAATTTGGTCATTGTAGAAAGTCCTGCTAAAGCAAAAACTATTAATAAATACCTAGGTGATAATTATAAAGTTTTAGCAAGTTATGGTCATATAAGAGATTTGCCGTCAAAAAATGGTTCTGTCAATCCAGATCAAGATTTTAAAATGGAATGGGAAGTTGATAGTTTTTCAAAAAAATATTTAAAAGAAATAACTGATGCGGCTAAAGACTCATCTAAAATTATATTAGCAACTGACCCTGATCGTGAAGGTGAGGCCATTGCTTGGCATGTCAAAGAATATTTGAATGAAAAAAAACTTTTAAAAGATAAAGAAATTGAACGAGTTGTATTTAATGAAATAACCAAAAAAGCTGTTATTCAAGGAATTGAAAATCCTAGGCAAATTGAGCCATTACTAGTCGATGCGTATATGGCTAGGAGAGCTTTGGACTACTTGGTTGGTTTTAATATATCCCCGATCCTCTGGACGAAACTTCCAGGTTCAAAATCTGCAGGAAGAGTTCAATCTGTTGCTTTAAAATTAATTACTGAGAGAGAACATGCAATTGAGTCTTTTAAACCTGAGGAATTTTGGACTTTAAGTATTAAATTTGCTGATACTACAAATCAAAATTTCACTGCTAGTATTAGTCAACTTGACAACAATAAAATTGAAAAATTTTCATTTAGAAATAAAGAAGAGATAAATAAAGCCATATCAAGTATTAATAAAAAAAAATTTAGTATAACTGATATTTCTAGCAAAATAGTAAATCGTAATCCCTCTGGACCATTTACAACTTCAACTCTTCAACAAACCGCATCGAGTCGACTAGGTTTTGGTGCATCTAGAACAATGCAAATTGCCCAAAAACTTTATCAAGGTATAGAGATGGAAGGTGAAACAATTGGCTTAATTACTTATATGAGAACTGATGGAACTAATTTATCTAAAGATGCTGTTACAAGTTTTAGAAACTATATCCAAAAAGAAATTGGTAATGAATACTTGCCTAAAGATGTTTTGAATTATTCAGGCAAAAAAGCTAAAAATGCACAAGAAGCTCACGAAGCAATCAGACCTACTGATATTATTAGAACTCCTGAAAGTGTTAAAAAATATCTAAGTACAGATCAAAATAAACTTTATGATCTTATCTGGAGTAGAGCTTTATCTTCTCAGATGGAGTCAGCCAAATTTGATAGAAATACTATCACCATAACATCAGATAATGATGATACAATTTGTAAAGCCAGTGGATCAGTTTTAAAATTTGATGGTTTCTTAAAGATTTATAATAATCAAAGCAAAGATGATGATGAAAATATTTTACCTGCTGTGTCCAAAGGACCTATTAATATTGAGGCGCTAATAGATGAACAACATTATACACAACCACCCCCAAGATATTCCGAAGCTAGTTTAGTTAAAAAGCTTGAAGAGCTTGGTATCGGGAGGCCTTCTACGTATGCAAGTATTATTTCTACTATTGCCAATCGTGGTTATGCAGAGATATTGAATAAAAGATTTTTTCCTACAGATAGAGGTAAATTAATTTCAGCGTTTTTAGAAAAATTATTCTCAAAATATGTAGATTATAACTTTACAGCAGGATTAGAAGATCAACTTGATGAGATCACTACTGGTAAAGAAAGTTGGATTAAAGTTTTGGAACTTTTTTGGAAAGACTTCAATAATAATGTTTCGGAAGTGAAAGAAAAAAGAACTAGAGAGGTGTTGGATTTACTCAATGATAGTCTAGGTGAATTAATTTTTGATAAGGATAATGAGGGTAATGTAGTAAGAAAATGTCAATTATGTAGTTCTGGAACACTTAGTTTAAAGAATAGTTTCAGAGGTGGCGCTTTTATAGGGTGTTCAAATTATCCAGAATGTAAATTTACAAGACCCTTATCTAAAGCAAAAGCTGCTGCTCAAGCACAATTAGCTGAACCAAAATTTATAGGAAAACATGAAAATGGAAATGATATATATTTGAAAAATGGTAGATTTGGCCCCTACCTTCAATACGAGAAAATCCCTTCTGATATAGAAGTTGAAAAAATTAGTAAGAAAAAGAAAAAAACTAAAAAATTAAAGTCAGATGTAAATGAACTTTTAAAAAATGTTTCAATACCAAAAGGATTAGAATTAGAGAGTATTAATTTGGAAAAAGCTCAATTTTTATGTTCGCTACCTAAATCTTTGGGAATAAATCCAGATAATCAAAAAGAGATTACATTAAACGTTGGAAGATTTGGTCCTTACTTAAAATGTGAAAATAAATCAGCAAGAATAGAAAATGTAGAGGAAATATTTTCCATAGGTTTAAATAGAGCAATAACATTAATAGCTGAGGCTAAACCTGGTCGAATGTCCTCTTCTATGATAAAAGATTTGGGAGAACATCCCGAGGATAAAAAACCTGTTAGAGTCATGAAGGGTCAGTATGGACCTTATATAAAATATAAATCACTCAATGCAACAATTCCTGAGGAAAAAGATCCCACTGAATTAACAATGGAAGAAGCTTTAATATTGATTGAGAAAAGAAAAGAATACGATAAAAGTAAAAAATCAAAAAGTAAGAAAAAAAAATGAAAAAAATATTTATAATTTTAATATTTTATTTATTTTCAACAAATATTCTAATTGCTGATGAACATAAATGTTCTGGGATGAAAAAATTTTCGAAAGAATATTTAGCATGTACAGCCAAAAATATTAAAGAAGGTGCTGTCAAAAAGAAAGATCAAGTTAAAGAAGGGTCTATAAAAAAAACAAATCAAATTAAAGAAGGTACAAAGAAAATATTTAATAAAGTTAAAACTAAAATCAAAAAAAATAATTGATTATGAACTTTGAAGATAAGATAAAAGAACTCAATATAAAGCTTCCTGAAGCGAAAGCACCAGTTGGTAATTATGTTGCAACAAAAATTACAGGAAAAATGTTATTCATATCAGGACAAATTTCTATTGATGATAATGGTGAATTAATTAAAGGAAAAGTTGGTAAAGAATTGGATGTCACGGCTGGTTACAATGCTGCTAAGAGATGCGCGTTAAGTATTATTGCCCAAGTTAAAAAAGCCTGCGACAATGATTTATCAAAAATAAAATCATGTGTGAAATTAACAGGATTTGTAAACTCAACAGATGACTTTATTGATCAACCTAAAGTAATAAATGGCGCATCTGATTTGATACCAACACTAAAATATTTGAATCCTTGGTCTTTAATCTTTGATGAAGGATATATATTTCTCATATCAAAAATCATAAACTTCTTACCTTTAACTAAACTTCTAAAATTAATTGATTTAAAATCATTCCATTCAGTATGAATAATTACAAGATCAGCCCCATGAACAGCATCTTTTATTGAAGTTTTATTAATTACATTTTTAAACTTCATAAATTCAGTTTTATAACCAGTTGGATCAAAATATTTTATAGTTGCTCCTTTTTTTGATAACCATGGTATCATTTGTAAACTTGAAGAGTCTCTCATATCATCAGTATTAGCTTTAAATGTAACACCTAAAAAGGTAATTATTTTATTTTTAATTTTCCTATTTAAGATTCTGTTAATTCTATCTAATAAAATTTTAGATCTATTCTCATTTGATTTAATTACTGATTTAACTACTGATAAATTTGTTTTAAATTTATCTGCTGTTGTAATAATGGCTTTTGTATCTTTAGGAAAACAAGATCCCCCATAAGCAGGTCCTGCTCTAAGAAATCGACTGCCTATTCTTTTATCCAATCCCATACCAATTGATATATCCTCAACATTAATATTAGTTTTTTCACATAAATTAGCTATTTCATTTATAAAAGTAATCTTTGTTGCCAAAAAAGCATTAGAGGCATATTTAATCAATTCTGCGGCTCTTCTAGAAGTTTGTAAATAAGAAGCACCCTTAGAAATAAGTGGGCTATAAAGATTTTTTAAAATTCTACCTGCTTTTTTATCATTAGTTCCGATAACGACACGATCAGGATAAACAAAATCTCTTATTGCTTCTCCTTCTCTTAGAAATTCAGGATTTGAAACAACAGAAAATTTCTTTTTACTATTTTTTTTAGATAATATTTTTTCAATTTCATCTCCTGTCGTCACGGGGACTGTTGATTTTGTTATGATAATTTTAAATTTATTAATTGAAGAACTTATTTCTTTAGAAACTTTGTAAATTTGACTTAAATCTGCTGAACTACCACCTTTTTTTGTTGGTGTACCAACACAAATAAAAATTATGTCTGAGTCTTTAATTGATTTTTTTAAATCTGTAGAAAAATTTAATTTTTTATTTTTAAAATTCTTTATTACTAATTCTGATAAACCAGGTTCATAAATTGGAATCTTTCCTTTTTTTAGTAAATTTATTTTGTCAACATTATTATCTACACAAATTACATCATTTCCTAAATCAGCAAAACATACTCCGCTTACTAAACCTACATAACCAGTACCAATCATACACAATTTCATGATTTAGCTATCTCTAAAGTTGATTTGATGTAACCACTCATGCTTCCACAATCAAGATATTTTCCAGAAAAATTATGAGCAATGAATTTTTTATCATTTTGAATTAATGTTTGGATAGCATCTGTAATATGTATTTCTCCTCCTTTACCTGGTTTTTGTTTAAGTAATTTTGAAAAAATTTCTCTAGGTAAAATATATCTTCCAATCACTGCTTTATTAGATGGTGCTTTTTTTACAGAAGGTTTTTCAATAACATCTGAGATCAAATAATTATTCTTATTTATTTTAGTTTTTAACTTATAAATTCCCCATCTCGAAACATTATTTTTTTTAACATTCATACTAGCCATAACAGACGCGTTGTATTTTTTATGAATCTTTATCATTGATTTAGAACAATTTCTTTTAATAATAAGATCATCTGGTAACAACATTAAAAAAAAATTATGTTTTATGAATTTTTTTGTTTTTAAAACGGCATCTCCAGTGCCAAGTGGTTTGTTTTGATAAACAAATTTTATCATTTTTTTATATTTTAAAATTTTTTTGTATTCTTCCTTAATTCTTTTATCTTTCTTTTTTTTAATAATTTTTTTATAAAAATTATCATTATAAAAATAAGTCTTTATCATTTTCTTCTTATTTGAAATTATAAAAATAATCTCTTTAATACCTGCATCAATGCATTCATCTAGAATGTATTCAATTCCTGGTTTACCATTAATAGGTAAAAGTTCTTTTGGAAATACACTGGTTAATGGAAGTAAACGTGTACCCAAACCAGCTAAAGGAATAATTGCTTGTTTAATCATTCAAATGTTTTACTTATTAAAAAGTTTTATACAAATGAAAATTTTATTGAATAATAATGATTTAAATGAGGCATTAGAAGATGTGTCTAAACTAGGTTTTGTACCTACCATGGGAAGTCTTCACAAAGGCCATATATCGTTAATTAAACAATCCAAAAAAAATGTAATAAAACTATTGTAAGTATATTTGTAAATCCAAAACAATTTAATAATAAAAATGATTTTAAGAAATATCCAAGAAATAGAAAGAAGGACTTATCGATTTTAAAAAGACTTAAAGTTAATTATGTATATTTACCAACTGTTAAGGAAATTTATAGAGTAAAGAGATCCTCTAAGATTATAATTTCACAAAAAGATAAGATATTATGTGCTAAGTACAGAAAAGGACATTTCGAGGGTGTAATTGATGTAATGGAACGGCTAATTGAAAACATCAAACCTCAAAAAATTTTTATGGGAGAGAAAGATTTTCAACAATTATATCTTTTAAAAAAATATTTAAGAAAACACTCTTCAAAATTAATAGAATGTAGAACAATTAGAGAAAAAAATAAATTAGCATTATCTTCCAGAAATTCATTACTACAAAAACGTGAAAAAAATTTGGCCGCAAAATTAATTAACAATATTATAAAACTTAAAAGAAAGTTAAATAAGGAATCAAATATTAAAAAAGTACTTAATAAAACTGGAAATGAAATAAATAAATTACAAAATGTTAAGATTGAATATCTCGAATTAAGAAATATTAAAAATCTTAAAATTTCTAATAAATTAAAAAATTCAAAAATTTTCGTATCTTTTTATATTAATAATGTAAGGTTGATTGATAATTTTTAAAATTCTATAAAAAATAAGCCCCAACACCTAAAAAAGAAACAAAACCTATTACATCAGTTATTGTTGTTACGAAAACACTAGAGGCAATTGCTGGATCAATTTTCATTTTTTTTAACGTGACTGGAACAAGTATTCCAAATAAACCTGCCACTACCATTGTCAAAATCATTGAGATCGATATTATTAATGATAATTGGTAATCTTGAAACCAGACTTGAACGATAAAAGAACTTATAACAGCAAAAATTATTCCATTGAGAATACCAATATTAAATTCCTTAATAATGTTTTGATTAAAGTTATTTTTTGTTAAATCATTTGTTGCTAAAGTTCTAACAGTAACAGCTAAAGTTTGCATACCTGCATTACCACCCATCGATGCAACTATTGGCATTAAAAATGCCAAGACAACCATTTGCTCAATTGTTGCACCAAATAAACTTATACAATAAGTAGCCAGAAATGCCGTGAATAAGTTTAATAGTAACCAGTTAAATCGTCTTTTAGTTTTTGTGATAACACCATCTGTAATTTCTTCGTCACCAACACCAGCTAATCTTAAAGCATCTTCCTCAGCCTCTTCTTTTAAAACTGTTAATACATCATCGGAAGTTATCATTCCTACAAGTTTATTATTCTTATCTACAACACAAGCTGAGTTTAAATTGTAATTTTCAAATGAATTACCAACTTCTTCTCTATCCATATCCACTGGAACTAAAAAAATTGAATCATCCATAATTGAGGACATTTTTGTTTCTCTAGGTGTTCTTAATACTTTAGAGGATGGTACAGCACCAATAGGTTTAAAATTTTCATCAACAATGTAAATTTCTAAAAACTCTTCTGGTAAGTCTTTATTCTCTCTTAAATAATCAATAGTTTGTCCTACCGACCAGTTACTTGGGATTGCTGTAAATTCTCTTTGCATTATCCTAGCAGCACTATCCTCTGGATAACTAAGACCTTCTAATAAAGCAAATCGATCTTTTGGGGGTAATAAACTTAATATTGAATTTTTATCTTTTTCTTCAACATTTTCTAAAATAGCTATGGCGTCATCAGACTCTAAATTTTTTAAAATCCTAACAATTGCATCTGAGGAAAGATATTTAATGATTTCTGATTGAACAGACTCATTTAATTCAACAAATACCTCTGGATCAATCTTAAAATTATTTAATTTTATTAAACTTTCTCTGTCACTTTCACTTAAATGCTCAATAATATCAGCAGCATCAGCGGGATGCATTTCCTCAAAAGATCTAGTTATAAAAGATGCATCATTTGAGGTAATTTTGTCTGTTACAACTTTTATATATTCCTTATTAAATTCAAAATTGACTTTTTTATCTTTAATTTTTTTTATTAAAGTCATAAATACACCTATTATTTAGACGGATCTTTTAATACAAAATGAAAAGAATACAATTTTTAAATGCCTATAGAAATTAAAAAGTCCCAAAATCCAGTAAAATATGAAGACGCAATATCATTTATGGAAGATCGACTTAAAGATATCGATCTAAAAAAAGTAGATGATTTGATTTGGATTTTAGAACACGATCATATCTATACATCGGGAACAAGCTATAATGAAAATGAGATAATAGATAAATCTATAAATATTATAAAAACTAATAGAGGTGGTAAAATAACTTATCATGGACCAGGACAACTCATTTGTTATTTTGTAATTGATTTAAAGAAAGGTAAGAAAGATATTAGAAAATTCATATCTGTAATTGAAAAATCAATTATTGAAACCCTGAGCCTCTATGACATAGAAACATTTGCTGATAAAGAAAATATTGGTATTTGGTACAATGATAATTCAACCATAAAAAAAGTTGCTGCAATTGGGGTCAGGGTAAGTAAATGGATAGCTTATCATGGTTTTTCTATCAATATTAATAACGATTTAAAAAAATATGACGCGATTATTCCTTGTGGGATTAAAGATAAAGGTATTACTAATCTCAAACAAATTAAAAATCAAAATTATGATGATTTAGAAAATAAGTTAATAGAAATATTTAAAACTAATTTGAAAAATTTAATCTTTTAGTCCTCAACAACTTATTGAAATAATCTGGTAATAATGCTTTGTAAGTATATTTTTTTTCATTAATCATAAATTTTATTTGATAGGAATGAAGCATTAAATCCTTATTTATACCTTTCGATGAAACAGATGAATTATATTTTTTATCACCAAAAATTGAATGTCCAATGTTAAATAATTGTTTTCGTAATTGATGTTTTCTTCCTGTGATTGGTTTCATTTCTACTAAACTAGCATTGGTATTTTTATCTATCACTTTAAAAATTGTTTTAGCTTTTTCAATAATTTTTTTTCCATTGTCGTACCTTATCAAATTATCATTCCATTCACCTGAGTCTTTTTCAATTTCTCCGTTACATATTGCCAAATAAGTTTTGTGCACTTTTCTTAATCTAAATAGAGAGGTCAATAGTTGAGCTGTTTGTCTATTTTTCGCAATAATAAAAACACCTGAGGTATCTTTGTCTAATCTATGAACAGAGAATGGTTTTGTTCCTTGAAATATTTCACTTTTTGCAAATATATCTACTAGATTTTTTTTTGACTTTGTTCCACCTTGAACTGATATTCCTGCACTTTTATTTAAAACTATAAAATCTTCATTGTTATCTATGATCAGATCTTCGTTAGATTTTATTACCTCAATGGATGGATTGAATTGTTTTTTTTCATGTTTAATTTTTTCTTTAAAATCAAAATTGAAGAGTTCTATTTTATCATTTGTTTTAATCTTAAAAGAGCTTTTTATTTTTTTTTTATTTATTTTAATTTTTCCTAACCTTAAACTCTTTTCAATAAGACTTTGCGGTACTTTTCCTAATTTATTTCTTAACCATCTATCAATACGCATGTTATTACACGTTGACTCAACGATAAAACTTCTAATCATGAATATTTAAGGCTTTTATTTATGCTGTGGCAGCTTTCTTATCTTCTTTTTTTTCAACTTCTTTTGCTGAATCTTTCTTTTTTTTATCAACTCTTTTGGCTTGAACGTCTCTATCAACAAATTCAATTATAGCCATAGGCGCATTATCTCCATATCTAAAACCTGCTTTAATAATTCTTGTATAACCACCAGCTCTTTTTTCGTATCTTTTAGATAAAGTTTTTTTTACTTTATTGGCTGACTTAATATCCTGCAATTGAGAAATCAAAATTTTAGTATTATGCAAACTATCTTTTTTACCTAATGTGATTATTTTATCAGCCTGTGGCTTTAAAAATTTTGCTTTTGGTAAAGTTGTTTTAATTTGCTCATACTTTATTAAGGAATTAAGCATATTTTTAAGCAGCGCTTTTCGGTGTTCAGAAGTTCTGTTTAACTTCTTATTTGCCATTCCATGTCTCATTAGATGCTTTCCTCTAATTTTTTAGACATTTCTGCGATATTATCTGGTGGCCAATTTGGAATTTCCATCCCTAAATAAAGAGACATACCAGTTAAAACTTCTTTAATTTCATTTAATGATCTCGTCTACTTTTCTTAATAAATTTTTATTAAATTCAGGCTCTGTTGAAACTTCTTTAACCGGAGCTTCCACAGGTTCATCAAAATTAATAAACATTTTCAATTGATCTTGAAAAATTCTAGCAGAATAAGCAACTGCATCTTCAGCAGAAATTGATCCGTTTGTCTCAACTTCCATTGTTAATTTATCATAATCTAAAGCCTTACCTTCTCTTGCGGTACTTACTGAATAAGAAACTTTTTTAACGGGACTATATAATGAGTCAATTGCAATTAAACCTAAAGGTGGTTCTTCAGGTTTATTTAAATCAGCTGGAACATAACCTTTTCCAGTATTAACATTCATTTCCATATGGAAGTGAGTATTTTCATCTAAATTACAAATAACTAAGTCAGGATTCAAAATTTCAACATCAGGAACTGATGCGATGTCAGATGCTTTTATTTCACCAGGTCCTTTGGCATCTAATACTAGTTTTTTTGTTCCCTCAGCAGCACATTTTAATGCCAGAGATTTAACGTTTAATACAATATCAGTAACATCTTCTCTTACACCTTTAATAGATGTAAACTCATGAAGTACACCATCAATTTGAATTGAGGTTACTGCTGCTCCTCTGATTGAGGATAATAAAATTCTTCTAAGTGAATTACCAAGTGTTAAACCATAACCTTTTTCTAATGGTTCAGCGATGATTGTAGCGTGAGTTAAATCATCACTTATTTTAACATCAAGTTTCGCAGGTTTAATTAATGATTTCCAATTTTTCACATTTACATTTTCTACATCCATTAAACTCTCCTTTTTTTTGGTGGCCTAGTACCATTATGTGGCATCGGTGTTGTATCTTTAATTGATAAAATTCTAAATCCTCTCGCTTGTAGCGCTCTTAATGCTGTTTCTCTGCCTGAACCAGGACCCTTAACTTCCACAGATAAAGTTTTCATGCCAAACTCTAAGGCTTTAGATGCAGCAGCATCAGCAGCTATTTGTGCTGCATATGGAGTTGATTTTCTAGAACCTTTAAAACCTTTTTGTCCAGCTGATGCCCATGAAATTACGTTTCCATTAGTGTCAGCGATTGAAATAATTGTATTATTAAAAGTTGATTGAACATATGCAATTCCATTTAAGATATTTTTTTTAGTTTTCTTTTTTTTTGAATATGAACTTTTTACAGCTTTTTTTGGCGACTTATCTTGACTCAGTTCTTTATTATCTTTTTTTTCTGATTTTGCCATGCTTATTTCTTAAGTGGTGTTAATTTTTTTCCAGCTATCGCAATAGCTTTTCCTTTTCTCGTTCGAGCATTACATCTAGTTCTTTGACCTCTTACAGGTAATTTTTTTCTATGTCTCGAACCCCTATAACAAGCTAAATCTATTAATCTTTTTATGCTCAGTGAATAATCTCTTCTTAGATCGCCTTCAACTTTAAAATTTTGATCAATGTATTCTCTTATTTTCAAAATTTCATCATCAGTAAGTTGATTTACTCTTTTTTCTTTAGGGATTGCTAATGATGTGCAAATTTGTTTTGAAAATTTATCACCAATACCATAAATATAAGTTAGCCCTACTTGAACTAATTTATTTTGTGGGATATTTATTCCTGCAATACGAGCCATAAATTTTGAGATAAATTTAGCCTTTTATATAAGAAGTTCTTTCAAAGTCAACGTCTTAAACATTAAGAAAAGCATCTATTTTAGCGGTTATTTGTTCTATTTTAAGCGCACCATCTATTTCATAAAAGTTTGAATTTTTGGAATAGAAATCTAAAACGGGGCGTGTCATATCCATATAGGTATCATATCTTTTAAGAATAATATTTGAGTCATCATCAGATCTTTTTTCTAAAGTTTTTCTTTTTTCAACTCGTTTAATTATTACTTCTTTTTGGACATTAAGAAAAAAAATATAATCAATTTTTTGATTTGAACTTTCTAAAATAGTTTCTAAATTTTTAGCTTGTTCTAATGATCTAGGATATCCATCAAAAATAAGTTTGTTTTTATATTTTTCATCAAAAATTACTTTTTTAATTAATTCGTTTACAATTTCATCACTTACAAATTTACCATCGTTCATGTCATTGATTATTTTTTTTCCTATTTCAGAATTTTTCTTGATTTCATCCCTTAACATATCACCTGTTGAAACTTGAAAACCATTTATCTTTTTAACTAAATATTTTGCTTGTGTTCCTTTTCCAGCACCAGGAGGTCCAAATAGGATTATATTCACGAATTATCTTCCGAATTTTGTTTTTTTAATCAACTGTTCGTATTGGGAACTCATTAATCTTGTTTGTATTTGCGTAACTGTATCAATTGCAACAACAACTACGATTAAAATGGATGTGCCTCCCAGATAGAAAGGAATTGGATAATTAGCAATTAAAAACTCAGGCATTAAACAAACTAAAGTTAAATATAAAGCCCCGATTGTTGTCAACTTTGTTAAAATATTATCGATATAAATTGCTGTGCTTTCTCCAGGTCTTATCCCTGGTACAAAACCACCATATTTTCTTAAATTATCAGCAGTTTCAGTTGGATTAAAAGTTATTGAGGTATAAAAAAAAGTAAAAAATATTATTCCTGATGCATAAAGCAACATATACAATGGTTGTCCTTGAGTAAAATATGAACTTAAATTTAAAAAAGTTTCATTATCAGAAAAATTAAAATTTGAAAAAGTTACTGGTAATAATAGTAATGCCGATGCAAAAATTGCGGGAATTACTCCAGCTTGATTAATTTTGAGTGGCAAATGAGATGACTCTCCACCATACATTTTATTACCAACTTGTCTTTTAGGGTAATTTATTAGTATTTTTCTTAAAGCTCTTTCCATAAAAACAATAAATAAAATTGTTAAGATTAACAAAACAAATAAAGCTAAGATCATTAATGTAGAGACTGCTCCTGTTCTACCAAGTTCGAAAGTGGTAACTAAAGCTCTTGGAATTTCTGCAACAATACCAGCAAAAATAATAAGAGATATACCATTACCAATACCTCTTTGAGTAATTTGTTCTCCTAACCACATTAAAAAAATAGTCCCAGAAACAATTGTGGTAACAGTTGAAATCTTAAAAAAAACACCAGGATTAATTACTAATCCAGCTGAGGACTCTAGTCCTACTGCTAATCCATAACCTTGAACTGTTGCAAGTAAAACTGTTCCATAACGAGTTATCTGAGTAATTTTTGCTCTACCAGTTTCTCCTTGTGATTTTAAATTTTTGAAATAATCAGAAACACCTGTTAAAAGTTGAACAATAATTGATGAGGAGATATATGGCATAATTCCTAATGCAAAAATAGCCATTCTACTCACCGCACCACCAGCAAAAACATTAAACATTCCTAATAAACCCTTTTGATTTCCTTCCATCATTATTTTGAGTTGTTCAGGATCTATCCCTGGCAAAGGTACAAAAGTACCAAATCTATAGACCACTAATATAGCAAGGGTAAAAATTATTCTATTTCTTAAGTCAGTACTTGATGATGATGCGCTCATTAAATCAAACTATTTTTTTAATTGTATAGAGCCACCAATTTTTTCAAGTTTTTCAACTGCAGACTTTGAAGCTAGATCTGCCTCAATATTAATCTTATCTTTAATGGCTCCAGATCCTAAAATTTTTAATTTAATTGAATTTTGATCTATTAATTTTAGTTTTTTCAGTAAATTTGAATTCAGCGTGTCTGTAGTTTTAATATTTTTTTTATCAATATATGATTGAATTTTATCTAGATTTAATATTGCAATTGTCTTTTTATTAATAGGGTTGAAACCTCTCTTTGGAAGTCTTCTGTATAGTGGCATTTGTCCACCTTCAAAACTTTTAATCGCTACACCAGATCTGGATTTTTGACCTTTTACACCTCTTCCAGATGTTTTACCTTTTCCAGAACCAATACCTCTACCAACTCTTAGTTTAGTTTTATTAATCTTATTTCTATTATTTAATTTAATCATTATCCTCTTTTTTCTATAATCTCAGAAATCTTTTTATTTCTTATTGAAGATATTTGTTTTGGCGAATTTTGTTTCAATAGTGCTTTCATTGTAGCTCTAATCACATTGTGGGCATTTGATGTACCCATTGATTTTGCAACAATATCTTTTACTCCTAAAACCTCACACACA
>LULI01000250.1_pt1 | contig 14004 bp, 17 predicted proteins | sample 728191 | NCBI WGS metagenome assembly LULI01 (sample SAMN03860293, study PRJNA289734) | marine metagenome | biome: seawater column; feature: ocean; material: water; isolation source: Red Sea water column Station 169 - depth 50m | place: Saudi Arabia: Red Sea | collected 2011-10-15 | depth 50 m | reverse complement strand
TGGAGTTAGGGCTGCTGGAGCACTTACTTTGAATACAGATGTTTTACCTGGTGCTAAACAGATTGCTGATATTCAAGATGTAATTAAGGACAGAGGAATAAAATGTATTTTTTCTGAACCTCAGTTTAATCCAAAGATAATTACAACAATAGCTGAAGACATGAATATCAAAACAGGAGTTTTTGATCCTCTAGGTGCTAATATTGACTCAAATAAAGATCTTTACTTTACGTTGATTAGTAATCTCGGGGACGAGCTTAAAGGCTGTTAATTTTTAACATTTAAATAAATTCCACCTTGTATTTAGGTGGAATTTATAGAACTAATTATAAGGAAATTGATATGGAAAATACTTCTCAGGTTCCAGTTACGGTTTTAACAGGGTTTCTTGGAGCTGGAAAAACAACACTTTTAAATCGAATTTTAACTGAACAGCATGGACGGAAATACGCTGTCATTGTTAATGAATTTGGTGAGCAAGGTATTGATAACGATCTTGTTGTTGATGCTGATGAAGAAGTATTTGAAATGAACAATGGGTGCATTTGTTGCACTGTTAGAGGTGATTTAATTAGGATTCTTAGTGGTTTAATGAAACGTGCTGACAAACTAGATGCAATTATAGTTGAAACAACTGGTTTAGCTGATCCAGCCCCAGTTGCTCAGACATTTTTTGTTGATCAAGATGTTGCTGATAGAACAAAATTAGATGCAATTGTTACAGTTGCTGATGCTGTTCATCTCAGTTCTCAATTAGTCGATCATCATGAAGCAGAAGAGCAAATTGCTTTTGCTGATGTAATTTTGTTAAATAAAGTTGAACTTGTTGAAGATAATGACATTGTGAAAGTTAATGATCGTATTAGAAAAATAAATCCTTTTGCAAAGATTATTAAAACAACACGTTGTGATGCACCTCTTGATGAAATCGTAGGCTTAAATGCATTTAGTCTAGATAGAGTATTAGATATTGAACCTGACTTTCTTGAATCAGATCATGATCATGAACATGATGATGATGTTACTAGTCTATCCTTTGTATCTGATACACCATTAGATATGGATAAGTTTCAAGATTGGTTTGGAAATTTACTGAGGACTAAGGGTCAGGATATTCTTCGATCAAAAGGAATTTTGAACTTTAAAGGTGAAGAAGAGCGATATGTATTTCAAGGAGTGCATATGCTTATGGATGCTTCACCAATGGGACCTTGGCCTAAAGGAAAAGATAGAAGTTCTCGAGTAGTATTTATTGGTCGTGATCTTGATAATATGAATCTTAAGGAAGGCTTTGAAAATTGTAAATCAGCATGAACGCTGATTTAGAAAAACTTCAAGAATCAAATAAAACTGAACTTGAAAGAAGAGGTTTGATTTTTAATATTGGAGCCCCAGCTACAGAATCGGTTACAATTCGTGATCAAATAGCGGTAGGATTTGGAGACGGCACTGTAAGATTTTTTCAATCTGGATCTGATCCTAAAACTGTTAAAGCACATAAGGGTGTAGTGTTGAGTATGACAAATTATGAAGATCATGTGTTAACGGGAGGAGACGATGGACGTTTTCTAAAAATATCATCTGATGGAAATATTGAAGAAATTTTTAATTTTGGTTCAAAGTGGGTTGACTGTGTAGCTTCCCACAAAGATACTAAAGTTTGTTCATCAGGAAAGACTGTTTATATTTGGACAAAAAACAAAGATAAACCACAAACTTTAGAGCATCAAAGTACTGTTGCTGGATTAGCATTTGATAATAAAGGTAAGCGTCTTGCGGTTTCAAGATACGGGGGAGTAACAGTGTGGAAACTAAATAATAATAAATGGACAGCATCAAATTTTACCTGGAAAGGATCGCATGGAACTGTAACGTTTAGCCCAGATACAAAATATATTGTAACTGCAATGCAAGAAAATCAAATTCATGGTTGGCGCATAAACGACAAAGCGGACTTAGCAATGAGAGGTTATCCATCAAAAATTAAAAGTTTTACTTGGGTTGGTGATACGCCGTATTTGGTAACATCTGGATCCAGTGATGCAGTTTGCTGGCCATTTGACGGTAAAGAAGGACCAATGGGGAGAAAGCCAATTGTTGTTGCAAACGGTGGTAAAGAACTTGCAACATTTGTTAAAGCACTGGATGGAGAAAAAGCTGTTTTCACCGGTTTTACAGATGGATCAGTTTTATTAGCAGAAATTGATGAAAGCAAAAAACCAATTATGATCAGAAGTTCAACAGGTTCAGAAGTTTCAACAATAGCTATATCTAGTGATAACTCACAAATATTAATTGGCGATATGAAAGGTTCTATTCTTTTATCATCTTTATGGGCAGACAATTAAAGGAAAAAATATGTTTAATCGTAAAACTCAAAATGTTGAAAAAATAAGAAATCTTAAACATTTAATTTCCGAGAAATATAAATTACCTGAAAATACTATAATAAGTATTGCTGAGCTCAGTTGTCATGAGCCAGATTGCCCACCAATTGAAACTGTAATTACTGCAAGAAATGAAGACGGCTCAATGAATAATTGGCGAGTCGCAAAATCAATAGAAGAAATAGATGAGTCAGATATTAATAATCTGACAAATCACACTCATTAAATTATTAAATTTAAAATAATTTATTAACAGCAATCTCCACCTTCACAAGTGCAACAACAGCTGCAGCTGCAACCACACTTTGGCGGGTTTGGATTTTGATTTTTCATAATCATACCTATATGTATATCTTAATAATTTTTAAACAAATTTATGAGAAAAATAATAGAAATTAAAGAATGTATGAAGACTTTTGAGGGTGACGGGATACCTGTAACGAGAGCTTTCCCTGTCCCTGGTATGAGAGAAAATGATCCATTTCTTCTTTTCGATCATTTCGGCCCAATTAATTATGAGCCAGGAGGAGCAACTGGTGTACCAGCCCATCCTCATTGTGGATTTGAGGCAATTACTTACATGCTTGGTGGTGAAGTAGAACACAGAGATTCATTTGGCGGACAAGCAGAAATTGAAACTGGTGATGTACAATGGATGACAACTGGATCAGGTTTAATTCACTCTGAATTAGTAACAGAAAAATTTAAGAAAAGTGGTGGTATAATGCAAGGATTACAAATCTGGGTTAACCTTCCACAAAAAAATAAAAAAGTGAAACCTTGGTATCAACATATTAAAAAAAATACTATTCCAACAGTATCTGAAAATGCAAATATAGAAATTAAAGTTCTTGTGGGTGAAATAAATGGAACCAAATCCAAAGTTCAAACATATTCACCTGTATCAATATTTGATATTCAATTTTCAAAACCAGATATGACAAAGTTTAATGTTGATAAAGAACAAAATCTTATGATCTATATTATCGATGGTCAATTACAATTTAATGAGGAAGATAAAATCGCTAATAAAGGTGATATGATTTACTTTGATCAGTCAAGTGATGAGATTCAACTTACATCAATATCAGAAAAAGGATCCTACCTAGTTTTAGCAGGTAAGCCGCTCAAAGAACCTGTAGCACGTTATGGTCCTTTTGTGGCAAATACTGAGGGAGAAATCAAGCAAGCAATGATGGACTATCAAGAAGGAAAGATGGGAAGCTTAGCTTAAGTTAATTGACGTAACATTTCACCAGCTACAATAGCAACTGAACTACTAAGATTAATCGATCTAGGCCCCTTTATCATTGGTATTGTTAATCTTTCATCGACAGAGCTATGGACAAAATCAGGTGCTCCTGCACTTTCTCTGCCAAATAAAATAATATCATTTGATTGAAATTTATAATCGAAATAACTTTTTTTACTTTTTGTTGTTAGAAGAACGAGTCGATATGAATTATCTTTTGACCACTCATAAAATTTTTCCCAACTTAAATGTTTTTTTAATTCTAGATAATCATAGTAATCCATTGATGCTCTTTTTAATCTCTTATCATCAATCACAAAGCCAGCTGGCTCTATTATATCTACTGGTATTCCAAGACAGGCACCTAGTCTAAATATGTTTCCTGCATTCTGTGGTATGTCGGGTTCAAATAGAGCAATTCTCATGTTTTTTTACTATATTATTTTATTACTTGCGTCACGCTGGCACATATTTAAAAAGTATTTTTTTGAGTAATTAAGATATAAGAAATTCACAATAAATGGCTAAAAAACCCAAAAATAAGAGAAGAGATTTCCTACAACTTAGCACCGTAACGCTTGGTGCTGTTGGAACAGCTGCTTTTATATGGCCTTTTCTAAAAAGTATGAGTCCAGCAGAAGACACATTAGCTGCAGGATCAACCGAAGTAGATATTAGTGCTATTGAAGAAGGTCAAAGTATAACAATAAAGTGGCGTGGAAAACCTGTTTTCATTAAAAAAAGAACAAAAGATGAGATTGATGCAGCTAAAATGGTTCAAGCTTCTGACTTAAGAGATCCACAAGATGATGCAGATAGAGTACAAAAAGAAGAATGGTTAGTTTTAGTGGGAGTATGTACACACTTAGGTTGTGTTCCACTTGGTCAGAAGGTTTCTGATATGAAAGGTGAGTACGATGGTTGGTACTGCCCATGTCATGGTTCACATTACGATACATCAGGTAGGATAAGAAAGGGACCAGCACCAAAAAACTTGGACGTTCCGCCCTATACCTTTTTAAATGATAATACTATAAAGATAGGATAACATGGATAAGAATAGAAAAGTACATCAGTTTAAAAACCCTGTCCTTAATTGGATAGAGTTTCGTTTACCAATTATTTCTTACTTCAAAAAAGAATACGGTGATTATCCAATGCCTAAAAATTGTAATTATTTTTGGAGTTTTGGTGCATTGGCAACAATTACACTTGTTACAATGATTGTAAGTGGAATTTTTCTTGCAATGAATTACACACCACATACTGATATGGCATTTGATAGTGTTGAAAGAATAATGCGAGATGTCAATTACGGTTGGTTAATGCGATACATCCATTCCAATGGTGCAGCCTTTTTCTTCATCATAGTTTACATTCATATAGTAAGAGCAATGTATTTTGGTTCTTACAAATATCCAAGAGAGCTTAATTGGATTTTAGGTGTATTTATATTTTTATTAATGATGGCAACTTCTTTTCTTGGTTACACATTACCGTGGGGACAAATGTCTTATTGGGGAGCTACAGTTATAACAAATTTATTTAGTGCAATTCCATTTATTGGTGAGGGATTAAAGACATGGCTTCTTGGTGATTACAATGTTGGAAATGCTACTTTAAACCGTTTCTTTGCTCTTCATTATGTTTTACCATTTGTTATTTTTGGTGTTGTAGGATTACATGTTGCTGCAGTCCATGTTCATGGTTCAAATAACCCTGATGGGATTGATATTAAAACTAACAATGACTCAGTAAACTTTTTTCCATATATGTTAATTAAAGATACAGTAGCTATGTGTGCTTTTGGTGTTGCTATTTCTGCAGTAATATTCTTTGGACCAAATCTTATGGCTGAAGTTGATAATTATATTCCAGCAGATCCACTTGTTACTCCAGCTCACATTGTTCCAAACTGGTATCTTGCACCTTTTTATGCAATTTTAAGAGCAGTACCTGATAAATTAGGAGGAGTTCTCCTAATGTTTGGTGCGATAGTAATTCTCTTTGTTCTACCTTGGCTTGATAGATCAAAAGTGAGAAGCTGTAATTATAGACCAATATATAAGTGGTTTATGATGGGCTTTTTTGTTAACTTCTTTGCATTAGGCTACGTTGGTATGCTTCCTGCTGAAGGTTTATATCTTTTAATTGCTAGAGTAGGTTTACTTTACTACTTTGGTTTTTTCTTTATCATTACACCTTTTGTTGGTTGGATAGAGAAGCCAAGTAAGCTACCGCTCAGTATTAGTGATGTTTATGCTAAAAATATAGCTCCTAATATTGGTGGAGGAGAAAAAGGAATTCCTTCACCAGCAATGCAAAAAGATACAAATCTATAATGCGCCTATTACTTATTATTTTTTTATTATTCTCTTCAAATTTATTTGCTGCAGAAATGAGTACTGAAAAAATGCCAAAACATGATTGGTCTTTTAAAGGTGTAACGGGAACTTTTGATAGAGCCGCAATTCAAAGGGGCTATAAAGTTTATAGAGAAGTATGTGCAGGATGTCATTCAATGAAACTGCTATATTACAGAGATCTTATTGATGTTGGTTTTTCCGAAGCTCAAGTAAAAGTAATTGCTTCTGAATATACTGTATTAGACGGTCCAAATGATGATGGTGAAATGTTTGAAAGACCGGCTAGACCAGCAGATAGATTTGTTAATCCATATGCCAATGATAACGAAGCAAGAGCAAATAATAATGGAGCTTATCCTCCAGATTTGAGTGTAATTACAAAAGCTAGAAAATATGGAGTTGATTATATTTATAACCTTCTTCTAGGTTATGTTGAACCTCCAAAGGGAATGGAGGTCGGTAATGGAATGTGGTACAATAAATGGATGGCTGGAAATCAAATAGCTATGCCAGCACCTATAGCCGATGGAAGTGTAGATTATGATGATGGCACTGATAATAATGCAGAACAGTTATCGGCTGATGTAACACATTTTCTTCACTGGGCTGCTGAACCAGAAATGGAAGAAAGAAAAAATTTAGGAATCAAAGTAATATTATTCTTTATTATTCTAGGAACAATTGTGTACTTAGCAAAAAACAGACTTTGGCGAGACGTCACTTAGACATTAAATAAAAAGTTCATTACATCACCATCTTTGACGATATAATCTTTACCTTCTTGTCTTAGCTTTCCTGAATCTCTACTTCCAGCATCACCATTATTTTCTATATAGTCTTCATAAGAGACAGTCTCTGCTCTAATAAATCCTTTTTCAAAATCAGTGTGAATTTTTCCAGCAGCTTGAGGTGCAAGTGTTTCTTTTTTTATTGTCCATGATCTTGTTTCTTTTGGACCACATGTAAAATAGTTTATCAAACCTAAAAGTTCATATCCTGATTTTATAACCTTATTCAATGTTGTTTGATCTAAATTAAGTTCTTTAAGAAATTCAAGTTTTTCTTCTTCATTATCTAATTCTGCTATTTGTGCTTCTATTGATGCAGAGATTAAAACTACAGAATGATTATTTTTTTTGGCAAACTCGATGACTTTTTTTGATAACTCGTTTCCAGTGTGAATAGATTCTTCATCTACATTACATATGTACATAGTAGGCTTTAGACTAATTAAGTTAAGACTATTTACAAAGTCAATTTCATTACTAGCAAATTCATCAATTTTTAAGATACTATTAGCATCTAGCATTTGTAAGATTTTATTTATTATATCGAATTGATGTTTAGCTTCTTTATCATTTGCTTTTAATTTTTTTTCTAAACTAGTTTTTTTATTATTTAAGCTTTCAAGATCAGCCAATTGTAATTCTAAATTTATTGTTTCAATATCATCTAATGGATCAATTTTTGATGATACATGAGTAATATTAGTATCTTCAAAACATCTAACAACATGTGCTATTGCATCAACTTCTCTTACATGTCCTAAAAATTTATTTCCTAAACCTTCTCCTTGTGAGGCTCCTTTTACTAATCCTGCAATATCAACAAAATCCATAAAAGAAGGAATTATTTTTTCACTCTTTCCAATGATCGCTAGTTTATCTAATCTGTCATCGGGCACTGCAACTCTTCCTATATTTGGTTCTATAGTTGCAAATGGATAATTTGCCGCCTCTGCTTTATTTGATTGGGTAAGAGCATTAAATAAAGTAGATTTACCAACATTTGGTAATCCAACTATCCCACACTTAAATCCCATAATTAATTTTGCTCACTTATTTTTGTTAAAAATAGAGGAATATCTGAAAATATTAATTCTATATTTTTAACCATTTTATCAATTTTTTTATTTATTATTTCTTCTTCTGATTTTAAAAATTTATTTAAAACATAACTTGAAACTAAATCTTTATGTCCAGGATGATCAATTCCAATACGTATTCTAAAATAATTTTCCCCTATAAATTGGTCAATACTTTCCAATCCATTATGACCTCCGTTTCCACCACCTTGTTTTATTTTTACTTTCGATAATTCTAAATCAAGGTCATCATGTATAACAAAAGTATGGTCTAATTTTATTTTATAAAAATTCACAATTTCTGAAACAGCTTTTCCAGATAAATTCATGAATGTAAGAGGTTTTAACACAAAGATTTTTTGATTATTAATTACACCTGAATATAATTCTTTTATTTTATCTTCTTTGATTTTATCCAAATTAAAATGTGAGATTATATTATCCGCTAAATGGAAACCTACATTATGTCTGGTATTTTTATAATTTACACCTGGGTTTCCAAGTCCACAAATTAAAAACATATAATGAAATATAAAGTAAAGTTACTTAGATTCTTTATTTTCTTCTTTATTATCAGAAGATTCTTCCTTCTTTTCCTCTGATTTCTCTTCACCACCTTCTGCTGCACCTTCTTCAGTTGTTTCTTCAGTTTTAGTTTCAACTTCTACAGTTGGCGGAACTAAAGTAGCTATTACGAAATCTCTATCTGAAATAGTAGGAGCAACTCCCTCAGGTAGTTGAATATTACTAATTTTTACTGCATCACCTATTTCACTTTCAATTAAATCAAATTCTAGTTTGCTAGGTATATTATTTGCATTACATGTTAGTTCAACAAGTCTTCTAACAGTATTTAAAACTCCACCTTTTTTCAAACCAGGACATTTATCTTGATTTAAAAATTCAACAGGAATTTCAACGTTTACTTTTGTATTTTCTTGTACTCTTAAAAAATCAAAATGTATAAGTCGATCACTAACAGGGTGATATTGCAATTGTTTAGGAAGTATTTTTTCTTTCTTTCCATCGACATCAAGATCGATAATTGTTGAATAAAAAGAACCAGTACCCATTAATTTTTTGAGTATTTTATCTTCTAGAGCAATTTTTTTAGGCTCAGTTCCCTTGCCATAAATAATACCAGGGACTAATCCCTTCATTAAAAGACTATGATTTGAACCAATATCTTTATTTCTTTCTATCGCTTTAAAATCACTCATAAAATAAAAAAAAATTTAATCGAAAAGGGCGGACACTGAAGTATCAGTGTTAATCCTTTTAATCGCATCACCCATTAAAGGAGCAATACTAATATGTCTAATGTTTTTTGTGCTTTTTACCTCTTTAGAAGGCTCTATTGTATCTGTTAATACCAATTCTTTTATGCTTGAATTTTCAATCTTTTTTAGCGCATCTCCAGATAATACACCGTGAACAATATAAGAATAAATTTCTTTAGCCCCATTTTTACTCAGAGCTTCAGCAGCATTACATAACGTGCCTGCAGAGTCAGCTATATCATCTAGTAAGATACAAGTTTTATCTTTTACATCTCCGATGATATTCATTACTTCAGACTCACCAGCTTTTTCTCTTCTTTTATCGGCAATTGCCAGTCCAGCCTCTAATCTTTTAGCAAAAGCTCTGGCTCTAACAACACCACCAACATCAGGTGAAGCAACAACTAAATCTTTGTTTCCATTAAATCTTTCTTTAACATCATCGATTATCGGTCTTACAGAAAAAATATTATCTAAAGGAATGTCAAAAAAACCTTGAATTTGACCAGCATGTAAATCCATTGTTAATACCCTATCAGCACCCGCGGATGTAATTAAATTTGCTACAAGTTTGGCAGTGATTGGTGTTCTAGGTCCAGTCTTTCTATCTTGTCTTGCATATCCATAATATGGGATAACAGCAGTAATCCTTTTTGCTGATCCCCTTCTTGCAGCATCTATTGTAATTAAAAGTTCCATTAAATGGTCATTAGCCGGATGTGATGTCGATTGAATAATAAACACATCTTCACCTCTAATATTTTCATTTATTTCCACAAATATTTCTCTATCATTAAAAGTTCTAACAGAGGCATCTGCTAATGGAACATCAATATGTTTAGAAATTTTTTCTGCTAGGGATTTGCTACTATTACAGGCGATTATTTTCATATAATCAAATTAATTACTATATTAGAATAATAATAGATCAACCAAAATTAATCATTAAATGCAATGATATTGAGCATTCTTCCAGTATCTCTAAATTTTTGTGATTCCCTTCGATGGCTAAAAAAAACTCTCTTATTTGAGAAGGTATCTTTGTTAATATTATATATATTTTTAATACCCAATTCCTTAAATTGATAGTTAATCAATCTTCTTAAATTAAATAAATCTTTGTCTTTATTTTTGTGTTTGAAGAAAATAGAGTATTTTTTATTTTTGCTTATAAACTTACTTTTAAAGTCTTTTGATACTTCAAAGTTTTTAAAGCTCAAACAAGGACCAATAAGAACCACAATATTTTTTTTAATTATTTTTTGTTTAACAAAATATTCTATACCTTTAGCAGCTATATTTTTTAATGCCCCTTTCCAACCTGAATGAAGAGCGCAAATATATTTTTTATTTTTATCAAAAATAAAAATTGGACAGCAATCTGCAGTTAAAACTCCTAAAGCTATTTGCTTATTGCTTGTGATTAATCCATCTCCAGAATATTTATTACCTATATTTTTTTTATTAATTTCTACAATTTTGTTGGAGTGTATTTGACTAATAAATTTAATTTTTTTTTTAATCTTTAAATTTTTAAGACAGATATCAATATTTTTATTTACATTTACCTTTGTATCTTTGCTATTTAAGCTACAGTTCAATGAATAGTTTTCTTTTTTTGATACTCCACCATTTCTAGTAAAAAAACCAGCTTTAACAAAAGACTTAATTTTTGCATGTGTAAAATAATTTTTAATTATCATAAGTTAGAAACAACAAGAAAATTAAATAATTTTCCCATCCTATCAACATTAATTAATCTATCCACTTCTTCATCTAATAAATTTTTATTTAAATTTGAATTTTTAGTTAGCAATTTTTTCTTTCGTTCTAGTATTCCATATTTTATTAAGAAATCTCTTTGTGAAACAAATTCGTTGATTTGTAATTTGTTTTGTTTTGCTATTTCAATTAATTCATTGAAATTTACATGACTTGAAATGTCTTGTTGGCCTATATTTTCAAATATACTGGTTTTTTTATGATTATATATTGCTTGTAACGTAAAGCTTTTTAATTTTTTATTATATCCATAATCGATTAAAATACATATACCTCTATTTTTTTTTAGATATTTGCAAATTTGCTCGAAATATTTATTTCTTGAAAAAGAAACTTCATAAATTTTTTGTCTTTTGTATTTACTTAAATAATCTAATATTTTTTTACTAATTACTCGTTTATTTATAGAATAATATTTATTTTCCTTTTCATTAAATTTTACATATCTTTCAAACCAATGATTATTATCATTTAAAAATTGCCTTACAGGAAAGCAGTCAAAAAATTCATTTGAATATATTATTGAAGGCAGTTTAGATGTGAAATTTAAAGCTTTTGACCATCTAATTTTTGATTGCTTAAAATAATTTAAATTTTTTTCTTGTATTTTTCTTAATTCTTTATTTATTTCTATTAAATTAACATTAGCATTTTCGAAAAAGTTAGGAAGTATCTTTGCAGTTCTTTCAATATCTTTAAATAAGGTTCCATTTCCTGGTCCTAATTCAATTAAATTAAATTTTGAGTTAATTTTTTCTTTCCAATTATAAACTAAATACACGCCAATAATTTCTCCAAACATTTGTGAAATTTCTGGAGATGTAACAAAGTCAAATTTTCTTCCTATGGGTTTTTTTCTTAGGTAATAACCATTATTTCCAAAAAGAGCCATTTCTATAAATTTATCTAAACGAAAATTTTTTTTATTGTTAAGAAGTTTTACTTTATTAATTTTTCTTTTGCTTAACATTTATAATTATCAATATTCCAAAAATAAAAAAAGGTATACATAGTATTTGACCCATTGAAATAAAATTAAAAAATAATCCTAGGTGCAAATCTGGTTCTCTGACGTATTCAATTAAAAATCTAAATATGGAATAAAATATTAAAAAGAGACCACTAATTGCTCCGTAAATTTTGTATTTTTTTATCTTATAAAAATAGATTAATAATATGAGAAATAAAATAATTCCTTCGAGAAAAGCTTCATATATTTGAGAAGGATGCCTTGGTATATTATCTATTGATGGATAAATAACTGAAATATAAAAATCAGTTGGTCTACCTATTAGTTCTGTATTAATAAAGTTTGCAATTCTACCAAAGAATAATCCAATAGGAGCAACGATTGAAACTAAATCAGATAGATAGAAAAAACTTTTGCTATTAATTTTTGCAAAAATTAAAGTACTTATTATTATACCTATCAACCCACCATGAAATGACATTCCTCCATTCCAAATTTCAAATAGATAAAAAGGATTAGTTAAAAATTCATTAAGTTGATAAAAAATAACATAACCTGTTCGTCCTCCGATAATTACACCTAATACTGCCCAAATAAGAAAGCTATCTATATTTTTATTACTGTATTGATTTCCATAAATTGCGTTTAATCTTTTAATAATATAAATTCCTAATAGAAATCCCAAGATATATGCTAAACTGTACCATCTTATCTCAATGAAACCGATTGATAAGATGACAGGATCTATTGATGGTTGAATAAAATTCATTTATCTATATTTAATATTATAACATGGTTGATAGAAACAAAATACTTTCCGATTTATCAAAATTTGCAGTTGATGCTATGAGCACTTTTTCAGGTGTTAAAGAGGAGATTGAAACAATTGTATCTTTACGAGTTAACAAAATAATAAAAAAAATGAATCTTGTTAAAAAAGATGAATTTGATGCACTGAAAAAAATGGTGCAAAAAGTTATGATGGAAAATGAAAAATTAAAAAAAACATCTTCAAGATCAGTAAAATCTAAGAAAAAAACAGTTAAAAAGAAAAAAACTATTAAAAAGAAATCAAAAAGGTAGGAATCCTCAACTAATTCACATTTTTTATAGATTTTGCCTTGCAAAATACGAGTCCAATCTAGTAATCAAGATATAGTACTAATTATATGTGCCATGACTATATAGTGTATGGAAAATGAGAATATATTGTTAAATCCCATAGATATCATTGAAGATGTTATTCATCAAAAAAAATGGAATTTTAGTAGAGCTGCTGACCATGAATTGGTTGCTGAGATAGCATCCCATTGGTGCGCTTACAGATTATATTTTACATGGTCTGAAAATATTAATGCGCTAAGTTTTTCAATAACTTTTGATATTAAGTTTCCTGAAACTAAACTTAATAAGGCGTATGAACTACTAGGACTTATAAATGAGAACTTATGGATTGGGCATTTTGATATAACAAGTAAAAATGGTATCCCAGCTTTTAGACATACTTTATTATCAAATAATTCAACAGAAACATTGCACAAAAAATTTGAAGATCTTGTTGATATTGGAATTTATGAATGTGAAAAATTTTATCCAAGTTTTCAGCAAGTTCTCTTTGATGATATTCCTCCTAAAGAAGCTATAAAATTTTCTAATTTTGAAGTTATTGGTAGAGCTTAATTTTTTTTATAAAACTGCTATATTATAAATAGATGAAAAATATCTTATTAATTGGATGTGGTCATATGGGAGGATCTTTAATGTCCGGATGGTCTAACTCTAAGAATTACACCATCAGTGTTATAGATAAAAAAAAATATTCAATTCTTAAAAAAAGAAATAGAAATAAGAAAATAAAATTTTTTAAATCAATTGATGATATCAATAATCAAAATAATCTTGATTATATAATATTTGCAACTCGACCTCTTGAATTAACAAATGTTTTTAAAGAATTAAAAAATGTAAATTTTAATAAAAAATCTATAGCAATAAGTGTAATAGCTGGCAAAAAAACAGAAATTTTTAAAATTAATTTATTAAATATTAACAAAATTGTAAGAGTTATGCCAAACATGCCCGCATTAATAGGAGAGGGTGTTC
>LULI01001297.1_pt1 | contig 14020 bp, 18 predicted proteins | sample 728191 | NCBI WGS metagenome assembly LULI01 (sample SAMN03860293, study PRJNA289734) | marine metagenome | biome: seawater column; feature: ocean; material: water; isolation source: Red Sea water column Station 169 - depth 50m | place: Saudi Arabia: Red Sea | collected 2011-10-15 | depth 50 m | reverse complement strand
GAACTTCTAAAATCAATAATTATATCCCACTTCTTTCCATAACAATTAGAAATTATATCTAACCAATGCATATTGTATCTTTTTTTTGAAACAGTGATTATGGTTTCTACAGATTTAAAGTTTTTGAAAATTGATTTAGCAGATGGACCAATTACAAATGTAAATTTAGTTTCAGGATATTTATTACTAAAATAATTTATTACTCCAGTTGATAGAATTGTATCTCCAATAAGATTTGACGAAATAACAAGAATTTTCACAGAAATATTACACTTTTAATATATTCAATATATATTTAGATAATTATGAAAGATAAATACTTTTTTCATCATCTGAATTCAAGATTTTTTGAGATTTCTGGAAAAGATAGTAAATCATTTATTCAAAATTTAATTACTAATGACATTGAAAAATGTAACGATGGATCAATTATTTATTCATGTCTATTAACACCTCAGGGTAAATTTTTAGCAGATTTTTTTATATTCAATATAAATGAAAACTATATTTTTGAAACTAATGATAAATTTTATAGTAATTTATTAGGACGATTAAAAATTTATAAACTTCGCTCTGATATAGAAATTAAAGAAATTAATAATCTAAATTCTTATTCATTATTTAATATAGATTATGAAGGTGATTATAATGTTTATTTAAATGATCCTAGAAATATAAACTTAGGTAAAAAACTTATAACGGATAAAAAAATTTTTATTGAAAAAGAGCGATTGAAAGAAATTAATGAAACAGAATATCATGAAATTTTAATTAATCATACAACACCCTATTCACCATTTGATATTTTAGAAAATAAATCTTTATTATTAGAAAATAATTTTGATAATTTAAATGCTATTGATTGGGATAAAGGATGCTATGTGGGTCAAGAAATTACTGCAAGAATGAAATACCGTGGATTACTCAAGAAAAAACTTTACGCTTTAAAAATAAAAAGTGGAGATGTGCTAGAGGGAGATGAGTTGATAGTAGATAATAAAAAAATAGGTACAATTGTATCAAAAGCAAATTCAAATATTTTTGCAGCATTAAATATTAATTTTGTTAATGAAATAAAAAATAAAAATCAAAATTTAGTAATTAATGATTCATTATCTTTTGATTTTTTAAACTGAAAATTTTTTTCTATAAAAACTTACTGGAATTATTAAAATCATAAAAATTATTAGCATTGGAACAAATATATTATTAATTCCATAGTTGTTTGCAATAAATCCTAATGAAGCTGGAGCCCCTATAAATGTTCCGTAAACTGCAATTGAAATTATTGTTATCCCTACTCCACTGTCAATTCCCTCAATTTTTCCAGCTAAACTATATGCGATAGGAACAATTGAGGATGCTCCGATACCTAATAATGAAAAACCAATAATAGCTGCATAAATACTGCTGAAATTAGATAAAATTATTAAACTTATAATCGTCGATAAAAATAAAAAGAAAATCAAAAGAAAAACTCCGATTTTATCTCTTACCCAATCACCACTAAATCTTCCGATAACCATAAAAATATTAAAACTTAGAGTTGCTAAGCCAATATAGAAACCATCAACTTGAATAAAATCTCTCATATAGAGAGCTCCCCATGCATCAACACTTCCTTCCGTTAGAGCGTTTGCCATTGCAATTAATGCTAATAAAAAAATAAGTAAGGGCCAAATAAAAAATATATTTTTTTTACTGGAGTCTTCTGATTTTGTTTCAACTTGTGACTCTAAACAAAGTACAAAATACAAACTCAAAGGAAGAAGAATGATGACATACAAAAGTATATTAAAAATAAAAGAATAATTCCACTCTAGTAAAAAGCTTGTAATTAGAGATCCAAATAAAACTCCAAGACTCCAAAATGCATGAAACCCTGACATCATTGATTTTTTTTCTCTAACTTCTAAATTTGATGCATAAACATTGCATGCTATTTCGAATGCACCATAACTCATACCAAAAACAAATGAGAAAACCATAAAAAGCCATAACTCTTGAATGAAAGGTACTGGCAACCACAAACAACCTTCGGCAATTAAGGTAAATGTTAAAATAGATTTTGTAGAAGTTTTCAGAATAAGAGCATTTGCAAAAATCATTGCAACAATTGAACCAATTGCAAATGATAACATAATATATCCAACACCAACATAATCAGTTTGAAGTTGATCCTTTATGGTAGGTATCCTAATAGCCCATAAACCTACATAACAAGCAGTTATAAAAAAAATAATTTTTATTGCATGAATATCACTAACTTTTTTCATACAATTTTATTAATTAAAATATTTTTTGTAATATTCAGATAAATTTTCGATAGAAACTCTTTCCTGTTTCATAGTATCTCTATCCCTAACAGTAACACTTTTATCTTCTAGAGTTTCAAAATCTACAGTTAAACAAATTGGTGTTCCTATTTCATCATGTCTTCTATAATTCTTACCAATGTTTCCTGAATTTTCTAAAACAACTCTACCCAATCCCAATTTCTGTAGATTAGATTTTATTTCTTTAGATAAATTAACTAATTCCTCATTATTCTTTTTGAGAGGAATAACTGCAGCTTTAATAGGTGAAAGATGAGGTTTTAGAGATAAAAGAATTCTTTTATTATCTTTATCTACATTTTCTTCACGATAAGCTTCATTTAACAAAGCAAGAACTCCTCTATCAACACCAGCTGATGGCTCAATTACGTAAGGAATATACCATTTTTTTTCTTCTAAATCTTGAACAGCTAATTTTGTAGTTGAAGAGGAGTTTTTCATAACTTCTGATGTAATTTTAAAATCGTTTTGATTTTTAGTATGAGAACCTAAGTCAAAGTCAGTTCTATTGGCTACCCCTTCTAGTTCCTCTTCACCGTGAGGAAACACATAATTGATATCAACAGTTCTTTTTGAGTAGTGAGCTAATTCATTTTTTTCTACTTCAATTTTTTTTAAATTTTCTTTTTTTATGCCTTGATTAACCCACCATTCTATTCTCTTATTTATCCAATATTCATGCCATTCATCATCAGTACCTGGTTTAACAAAAAACTCTAATTCCATTTGTTCAAACTCTCTAACTCTAAAGATAAAATTACGAGGTGTTATTTCATTTCTAAATGCTTTTCCCATTTGTGCGATACCAAAAGGAACAGTTCTAGAAGTTGAATCTAATATATTTTTAAAATTAGTAAAAATTTGCTGACACGTTTCTGGTCTTAAATATGCGAATGACGAACCATCATCTACTGGTCCAATTGCAGTTTTAAACATTAAATTAAAAGGTCTTGGCTCAGTAAGATCTTCCGATTTACAATTTGGGCATTTATTATTTTCAAATAATTGATCTGCTCTCCACCTTGACTTACATGCCCGACAATCAACTAAAGGATCGGTAAAAGTATCTTCATGGCCTGAATGTTTTAGAACTACTGGAGAACTTAAAATTGAGGCATCCAAACCTTCGGTATCATCTCGTTCATATACCATTGATTTCCACCAAGCTTGTTTAAGATTATTTTTGAACTCGACTCCCATTGGTCCATAATCATATAACCCCTTAATACCACCATAGATGTCATTTGATTGAAATAGAAAACCTCTTCTTTTACAAAGAGAAACTAACTCTTCCATTGTTTGTGCAGTCATATAACTCTTAATCTTTTGGTTTATATTCTTTCGTTCTTGGATCTTTCTCTAAATCGATTACTGAGTCATTATTTACTTTATTATTAGTGAATTTGTCTTGTTTTTTTTTCTTAAATCTTAAAAATAATAAAATAGAAGCTAAAATTACAACTAAAACTAGAAATTTCATTACAAACCAAACCTAGAAAACATAATTCGTTCTTCAATTTTATTTAAAATTTCATCAGAATTAAATATTGAAGAAGAAAATCTACGTTGTAAAAATGATTTTTTTTGACTGATCATTTTAATTTTAATTTTTTTTCCAAACTTTTCTTCTAAAATTGGTTTTAATGCACCAATACCATCTGCTAAACCTAAATCGATAGCTTTGTTACCAACCCAAAATAAACCAGAAAAGATGTCATCTAATTTATTCTGATCGAGTTTTGAACCTCTTCTATCTTTTACATAATTAATAAAATTATCATGAATTTGTTCTTGAATATTTTTTAATCTATCAATGTCTTCCTGTTTTTCTTCTTTGAAAGGATCAAGAAAACTTTTACTTTTTCCAGATGTATACACTCTTCTTTCAATTCCAACTTTTTTTAAAAGATCAACAAAACCAAAACCTGGTGAAATAACACCTATTGATCCAATAACAGAGTTTTGATCAATATATATTTCATCAGCAGCACATGCTAACCAATAACCACCAGAAGCTGCAACATCTTCAACGAATGCTAAAACTTTTTTGTTTTTTTCCTTTGCCAGATCAATGATCCTTTTTGCTATTAAAGAGGATTGTGTAGGAGAACCTCCAGGTGAATTAATGACCAAACCTACAACAGGAGATTTTTTATCAGCAAATAACTTATCAATTAACTTTTCTAAATTATTGATTGCTAAACCAGAGCCTGTTAAGCCTGACTGTGATGATATAATGCCAGATAAACGTAAAACCGGTATTGTAGTACTCTTTGAAAATAACCTTTTAAACATAATATCTAATAACAAATGTTAATCTTTTCTTAAAGCGTTATGTAGCATTTGTTTGTAATTTTGGTAATTTGAGTTTAAGTGCGTCAATTAAGTTAATGAATTAACATAATATTCTAATAGTTAAACAATATGGATAATGTTCTTCCACTTAGAAAAAAAGATTTTTCATTTGAAGATGAAATCAGAGAATTAACAGATCTATGCAAAGAAGATTTAGTATCCGTAAACACCATAATTCTTGATAAATTAGATAGTAATGTACCTTTAGTTCATGAAGTTGGAAAATACCTTATCTTATCAGGGGGAAAACGATTACGACCTCTTTTAACTGTTTCAAGTTTTCATATGACAAGAAATGGAACTAGTGAAATTGAAAATAAAATGAATCATATCGGTCTATCTGCAGCAGTAGAATTTATTCACACAGCAACACTATTACATGATGATGTAATAGATGAGAGTAAACAAAGACGAGGAAAACCTACAGCAAATGAGAAATGGAAAAATAAAACAAGTGTATTAGTTGGTGATTTGTTTTAGAACTTGCTAATGATAAAAATTTAGAAATAAATGAAAATATTTATTTTGAAGTTGTAAATGCAAAGACTGCCTCTTTATTTAGTGCAGCATGTCAAGTTGGATCAATTAGTGGTCTTGGAACAGAAGCCGAGGTTAATGCATTGAAATCATTTGGAACAAACTTTGGCATGACTTTTCAATTAATTGACGATGCTATTGATTATTCTTCAAACAAAAAAATATTAGGAAAAAATACTGGAGATGATTTTAAAGAAGGTAAAATTACTCTTCCAATAATATTAGCATACGGAAGATCAAATGATAAAGAGAAAAAATTTTGGGAAAGAACAATATCTGATCTTAACCAAAATGATGGTGATTTTGAAATGGCATTAGAAATAATAAATAAATATCAATGTATTGAAGATACTCTTACAAGAGCAAATCACTTTTCAAATGTAGCTGTAGACTCAGTTGATATATTTAAAGATAACATTTACAAAGAAAAATTAGTATCTCTTGTTTCAAAAAGTGTTTCGAGAATTTATTAATTAATATTCCTCATAAGATTTAACTTCTACTAATTCAGAGCCAAAGGTTTTATTAATATCATTTTTTACTTTTGCTCTTTCATCATTGGTAAAATAGACACTTCTAGCAAGATCAATAAATGTTTGATCAAATAATTTTTTTCTTTCACACTCTCTAATATCGTCTTCTATATTCCAAAGTTTAGAATTAATATTTATCAAATTTTCTAAATAAGTATTTATTTCTTCTTGTTGAACATAATTCATTAATGTTTTTTCCAAGCGATATAGGAGTATTAATAAGCATTAAATTCTTTCATAAATATCTTCGTATCTTTTAATATCATTTTCATCAAGATTATCACCGTACCACATTTCTATAATAACTAAATCACGATCTTTTCTATTAGCCATTCTATGAATTGCCCTTTTAGGAATAAAAATGTTCTCATTTTCTTTTAAATTAATTACTTTTTTGTCAATTGTGACTTCAGCTTCTCCTTCAGCTACAATCCAATGCTCGGATCTATGTTCATGACTTTGAAGAGATAAAACTCCTCCTGGTTTTACAAAAATTTTTTTTACTAGGAATTTTTTACCTGACTTTAGTATCTCAAATGATCCCCAAGGTTTTTCTGTGATAGAATTCATTATGAATGTTTATTTATATATTATATATCTCTTTATAAATGATAAAAATATCACCATCAATATTATCAGCGGATATTCTTAAATTAGAAGAAGAGGTTAGATCTTTAGATCTAAATGGTGCTGATTATATTCATGTAGACATCATGGATGGCCACTATGTCCCCAATATTACATTTGGACCAAATATTGTTAAATCGTTAAGAAAGGTTACCTCTAAAATTTTAGATGTGCATCTCATGATTAAACCGGTAAAGAAATATATCAATGAATTTGTAGAAGCTGGCTCAGATATCATTACTTTTCATCCTGAGGCTGATGATAACCCAGAAGAAATTATTAAAATGATAAGTGATGCTGAAATTAAAGCAGGAATTGCCATACACCCTGATATAAATATTGCAAATATTGATCATTTATTTAGTAAAGTTCAACAAATAATAGTTATGACAGTCACACCTGGTTTTGGCGGTCAAAAATTTATGCATGATCAAGTGCAAAAAATTAAAGATTTAGATGAAATTAGAAAAAATAATAATTATAACTATGAGATAGCTGTTGATGGTGGAGTAAATAATGAAAATGCAAAAATATGTAAAGATAATGGAGCTGATGTGTTAGCAGTAGGATCTTATTTATTATCTCAAAATCAAAATAACTATAATAAAATTATAAATTCCTTAAGATAATGGACTGGGATAAATTAAAATCATTTTACGAAATTGCAATTTCAAGAAGCATTTCTAAGGCAAGTGCTAAACTAAATATCAGTCAATCTGCGCTTAGTAGACAAATACAAGATCTTGAATACGATTTAAAGACACCCTTGTTTATAAGACATCAAAAAGGTGTAAGGTTAACAGAGCAAGGTGAAAATTTATTTAATACTGTAAATCAAATTAATTTTTCAATTTCTGATTTTGAAAAAAAATTATTAGATAAAAAAACTAAACCAGTAGGAAAATTAACCGTAAGCACAACTGTTGGTTTTGGATCAGCATGGCTCACGCCAAGAATAACCAAATTTGCTAATCAATATCCAGAGATAGATGTAAATTTAATTATGAGTGATGAAGAAGTTGATTTATCTGCAAGAGTTGCTGATGTTGCAGTTAGAGTAAAGAAACCAACACAGGCAAATTTAATTTTTAAAAAATTTGTTAATTTTCATAACCACATTTACGGTTCTTCAGATTACTTACAAAAAAGTGGAATACCAAGAAATGTAAATGATTTAGATAAACATGATTTAATTTGCTTTGGAGCTGGATTACCTTCTCCTGTTTCTAATATTGATTGGATATTAAAAATTGGAAAAGAAGGAACAAAAAGACGACCTAAATTTAGAAAACGATAGAAGACTTGAAGTTTTTAGGGATTTTTTATTTAATGAAGCTAAAGATTGGCATTATTAGTCTTTGACTTAATTTTTTATTTTTGTATACCATATCTGCATTATGGGATATCCAAAAAAACATAGAGGCAGACGTAAAAGAGGCTCTAAATATAGAAGAAACAAAAAGCGTCAAAAGAAGAAATAATTAATAGTTTCAGCTTCTTTTTTAAATAATAATTCATTCTATATATAATAAATGTTTAAATTTTTTACTGAACCAAAATGGTACGTATGGGCTTATGTAGGCTCAGTAGTCATTCTTACTTCTATATGGGTTCAAGTTCAAATTGATGTACAGATCAACGAATGGTTTGGTGAATTTTATGACATGATCCAAAAAGCACTGGGGACACCAAATGCTATAACTATGCAAGAATACATGGGTGCTTTATTTAGTTTTGCTCAACTTGCTGCTATTTCAATTGCATTAGGACTAGCAATTTCATTCCTAACTTCGCATTTTCTTTTTAGATGGAGAACAGCAATGGTTGAGTGGTACCATAGTGTTTATGATCAAGCGAGAACTATCGAAGGTGCAAGTCAAAGGGTTCAAGAAGATACCATAAAGTTTAGTAGAATTATGGAAGGTCTTGGAACGAGCTTAATTGAGTCAGTTCTTGTACTAGTAGAGTTCTTCCCTCTCTTAATGACTTTATCAGTTGGTATACCAATTTTATGGTTTGGTGATTGGCAATACGGTTTAGTATCTGGAGCATTTATATGGGCTGTCGGTGGTACAATTTTAATGATTGTACTAGCATGGTTACTAAGACTAGTTGGTATTGAATATGATCTTCAAAAAAAAGAAGCTGCTTATAGAAAAATTCTAGTTATTGCTGAAGATGATGGAAGTATTAGGCCTAAATCTTTAGAAGAACTTTTTCAAGGTGTTAGAGAAATACACTTCAAGAGTTATTTGTATTATCTCTATTTTAGTATTGGAAGATTAGCTTATCTACAAGCTAATGTACTTGCAGCGTATATATTTTTAGCACCAGCAATTGTTGCAGGTGTCATGACACTAGGAGTTATGCAACAAATTATAAGAGCTTTTGGAAGAGTAGAAGGTTCACTACAATATTTATTCAGAGCATGGCCTACAATTATAGAACTTGCTAGTGTCTATAAAAGATTAAGAGAATTTGAGAATAAAATAGAAAAAAACATTCAGGATGAAAAAACTGGTATAGTACGTTAGTGATTTTTCTAGCGTTTATTATTATTCCAATAATAGAAATAAGCATTTTTATAACAATTGGTTCCAATATTGGAATTTTAAATACTATCGCAATCATACTAACTACTGCTTTAGTGGGAATATTTCTTGTTCGAAGACAAGGAATAAAATTATTATTTGATGCACAACGAAATTTATCACAAGGAGTAATGCCTACTGAAGAAATAAAGGGGGGTATTTTCTTATTAATTTCGGGATTACTATTAATTACTCCTGGTTTCTTTACTGATTGTATTGGTTTTGCTGTCTTCTTAAAACCTGTTCAAAATTTAATTGCTAATCAAGCCAAAAAATATTTTAACTCACGTATTCGCTATTAACGGATCTATTTTTTTTACTAATTCTTTTAATATTAATACTAATTTTTGATTTGCAGGATCTTCAATTTTTTTAAGTGGAGGTAAAACAATATTCCAATCAGGAATATTATCAACAATTGAAAAATATGCTTTCATTAAACTTATTGGTTCATGCGAAGTAATAACTTGACGAATTTGCTGCAGTAGATTTTGTAAATCGGCAAAATTTTTAATGCTACTCTCATTTTTATGATTTTTTAATATGAAGCTCAGTAATTTACCACATACATTAGTACCAGCTGTAATTGCTCCTGCCCCTCCTCGCTTACATATATTTAATGCTAAACTATCATGACCACAAAATACGGCAAAATCATTAAAATATTTTATAACTTTCATCATTCTATCACTGTCCCCGCTTGAGTCCTTTAATCCCACGACATTATTCGGATAAAGTTTTAATAAAATTTCAATCATCTTAAAATCAATTGATACGTAAGAATTTTGAGGGATATGATACAAAACATATTGTAAATCACTCTCACCTACTCTTTCAATAATATTTCGATAATAATTTATGACACCTTCATTTGTAACATTCTTATAATAAAAGGGAGGAAGTAAAAGAACAGCTCTTACTTTGTGACTAGCAGCATGTTTAGTCATATCAATTGCTTCATTCAAAGATGAAGATCCTGTTCCAGGCATAAGAATTTTAGGATCGATACGATTTGATACTAAAAAATCTAGATGATCTTTTTTTTCTTGAACTGAGAAACTATTAGCTTCTCCAGTAGTACCAAATATTGCAAGACCATCATGACCTTGTCTCATTAAATATTGGCAATGACGAAGATAGAGATCTTTGTTAATTGATAAATCATTTTTTACAGGTGTTAGTGCGGCGCTAAAAACCCCAGATATTTTATGCATAAAAATACAATAAGATAAATCCTAGTAAAACTCTATAAATAATAAAAATATTAAAGGTTGAACTTTGTATTATTCGCATCATGATGTTAATTGATACTAGAGCAGTAATACACGCAACGATTGCTGCAAATAAAGATTGGTATAAATTAATATTAATCTCAGAACTACTTATAAAGTCTAAACTTGTTAAAACTAAAGATGCTAAAATAATGGGAATAGATAAAAGCATAGAAAAAATTGCTGCAGATGATCTATCAAATCCTAAAAAACGAGCTCCAGTAATTGTAACACCTGCTCTACTTGCCCCAGGTATAAAAGCTAAAACTTGAAACATACCTATAATAAAGGCCTGCACATAACTCATATCCTTCCAAGAAGATATTTTCATTTTAAAATGATCTGCTACAAATAATAGAGCAGCAAAAACAACACTTGTGACTGCAACAACTTTAATATCGCGAAAATATAATTGAACAAAATCAAAAATAAAAAATCCAACTATTACGGCAGGTATTGTTGCAATAATAATTTTAATTAAGTTATCATTGTTAGAAAGCTGAAAGGAGAAAAAACTCTTAATTAATATTGTTATATGAGATCGTAGATAAATTATAACTGCTAATAATGTTCCAACATGAACGGCAACATCAGTAAAAAGACCTTGATCTTGCCAACTGGTTAATTGTGATACAAGAACTAAATGCCCAGAAGAACTAACTGGTAAAAATTCAGTAAAGCCTTGGACAATACCAATAATAAAATATTGAAGTTCAAACATTAACCAAAGATTATTTTGCTCAATTCTTTACCACTTGGAAGGGGCTCAGCATTTTTATTAGAAAAATATTTCTCCATAAAATTTAAATAAACATTGTAATCTTTTAAAATTTGCATTTTTTGATCTTTATTTTCATCATCACTTTCTTCCATTTTAACTAATTCTGTATCAGTTTGTGACATTGCTTCAGGTATTGTTGTAAATGGTCTTTCTTGGTTAATAACTAACCTTTCATGTAACTCTCGATGAACCATTTTAAAATCTTCTTTTGATAAAGTTTTTGGACTTTCATCAAATATAAGTCTTTTTAAAATAAAGTTTGCTCTTGGCTCTTTAATTGAAAGAGCAATTTTATATTTTTCATTCCAGTCATTCACATTATCTTGAGATTTTTCATCTTCTTTTTCAATACGCCTATCAATTTCCATAAGTTTAAACTTGTCTGCTAAATCTTTATTTTTAAAAACTATTTTAGCTCTTTCATTGAGAACATCAGAGCCAATTTCATCGTATGGCTCATAATTAGAAGCAATTTTACCTGGCAGAATAATTGGATGTTGATTGGTAATTACGTATCTATTTTTTCTTTTGATCAGTTTTTTAAATTCCTCAGAATTAGCTTCTAGTAATGGTGTCGGATCATGAGCTAAATCAATTGTGTGAAACCAACCATTGTATTGAGATTCACATACCATCGACAATGCTTGAAGTTTAATTCTTCCCCCAAAACTTGTCATAAAACAAAAACCTTTATTTTTATTTATATATTCAATGGCATCTTCTTTACTCATTGTCATTTGAAGCTGATTCCAATTAGTAGTGTCTGCTTCGTTAATATATTTTGTCAGAGCAATTGATGTCTTAACATCTGAAAATGCATCGTGAGCAAATTCAACTCGCCCCTACTCTTTCTTGTTACATAAGGATAAAACATATGACTAAACAAATTGTATTCGAGAACTGATTCATCAAACTCTATTATGTTGTGTCCTATAAAAGTAGAACTTGGATCATCTTTTTTCCATTCATCAAAAGTTTCATTAATTTTTTTCATTAATTCGTAAGATGATTGAGGGGCATCAAGTGCCTCTCTCATACCTTTAAGCGTTGTTATTAATGCACCAGGTTGAGAAATCACTGATGTTCGAGGTCTGCAGAACTCATTCATATTTTGATTTGTTTGATTAAACTTGGAGTCAGTAACTATTGCAGCAATTTGCATTATCTGCTCCCATTTTGGAGTAGTACCAAAAGCAGTTGGATATTCTTTCTTACCTCTTCCTGATGTTTCTAAATCGTAATAGCTGTTATCCCAGCCCAAAAATAGATCAGTCTTTCTAAAAATAATTGCATATTGATTCTATTATACAATAATTATAGAAGTTTATCAATTTCCTCTCGAGAAGGCATAGAATTTGCTGTACCAATTTTAGTCGTTGATAAGCCAGCTGTAGCACTAGCAAATTTTAGAGCATCTTTAATATTTTGACCCTCAGTAAGTGCTGCAGCAAAACCTGCATTGAAAGCATCGCCAGCACCTGTTGTGTCGACTACTGGATTTGAAAAATTAGCTACAGGTAAAGAAAATTTTTCTTCATTGTTGGCAAAAAAAGCTCCTTTTTCTCCAAGGGTAATAACGACATTTTTAATTCCTTTTTCTATTAATTGCATTGCAGCTTTTTCAGCATCCTCATGAGTTTCAACATTGTGATCAACATAAAAACTTGCTTCTGTTTCATTTGGTGTAAAATAATCAATCATAGAAAATAAAGATTCATCTATTTCAGCTGCTGGCGCAGGATTTAAAATTGTTTTTACATTTAAACTATGTGCTTTTTTTAATGCATAGGTAACAACATCCTTTGGTGCCTCTAGTTGTGTAAGAAATATACTTGAGTTTTTAATTGCCTCTTCTGCTTTATCTATATCCTCAATCGTAACTTTTGAAATAATAACATTGCTATAATCAACACCAGTATTTTCGTAAATTTCTGTTGCCATAGAGCCAAATTGATCATCGCCAATCTTTGAAATAAAAAAAGTTTTTGCACCAGCTTTGGCTGCAGCTACAGCTTGGTTTGATCCTTTGCCACCAGGACCAATAACAAAATTTTTACCAAGAATAGTTTCTCCCTCAACAGGAATTTTTTCTCCAAAAAAAACGAGATCAGCAACAAAAATACCAAGAATACTAATCGACATAATTATTTATCGATTATCCAAACAGTACCATCTGGTTTAATAACACCTTTTGTTAAAATAAAATTACAGTAAGGTCGTCTTTCACTTGTTGTAATATATGCATAGGTTGATCTTGATTGCTTATAAAATTCTTGTCTTTCGTATGAACCAATTTTCCAATGATCTCCTGATACTTCCTTAATTGCAAACTCTATTGTGGTTCGAATGAGCAGGATAATTAATATCAGATATAACAAGTCTATCACCATGACCCATTTCACGTAATGTTTTTAATATATCAGGACTTAAAATAGGATCGACATTAATTAACATATTTTTAGTATATCACTCTCCGTATGGGATCCAAATATTTTTTACTTGTGTACTTTGATATAAAAACTCTTCTAAGAAATCTTCTTCTTTCGAAGACCAATCAAGATTTTTTGATTGTGGACACCAAGTTCTTTTCAAATTTGATGTTGTGCTTTGAATAACCTTCAGACGCTCATTATTATTTTCACTAAAAAACCAAATACCATCAATATTTTCATGTTCAGATAAGATTTTATTCAAACTATTTTGTTTAGTTGTAAGGATATTAATATACCCAGCTGGAACATCAGAAGTTTCAAGTAGTTGATACAATTCTGTTGCTAAAAGAGACGTCTTTTGTCCTGGAACAATAATATTAGCATTTCCTGTTGCAAAATTTGCCCCTAATGTAGTTATTAAACTTAATAGTGGATAATCATCATTTAAAATATTTGCGATAACACCTATAGGTTCTTTAACAGCTAATGTTAAACCTCTTATAGGGGGATTATGTATGGAGCCTTCAAACTTATCAGCCATAGCACCATAATAAAAT
>LULI01000970.1_pt1 | contig 14107 bp, 16 predicted proteins | sample 728191 | NCBI WGS metagenome assembly LULI01 (sample SAMN03860293, study PRJNA289734) | marine metagenome | biome: seawater column; feature: ocean; material: water; isolation source: Red Sea water column Station 169 - depth 50m | place: Saudi Arabia: Red Sea | collected 2011-10-15 | depth 50 m | reverse complement strand
GAAAAGCGGCAAGCCGCAAGCTTCAAGCTTGACAATGACTGTAGGATTTGATAGGATAAGAAAAACAGAAAGGAAGAAATGAGTACAAGAAGTAATATAGCAATAGAAGACCCAAAGACAAAAAAAGTAAAAGTAATATATGTCCATAGTGATGGTTATCCATATGGCGTTGGAAAATGCCTGGTTGATCATTATAATAAATATGATTTGGCAAAAAAACTTTTTAAACATGGAGATGCCAGCTACCTGGGAGATACCATAAATGAATGTAGCTTTTATGGAAGAGACTGGGACAGAGAAATAGATCCTGCCAAAGAGTACAGAGATGAGTGGATGTACATGGATGCTATTAAAGGAGATGTATTTATAGAATATATTTATATCTTTAAAGATAATAAGTGGCATGTATCAACTCAAAAACATACTACAGTTAAAGATGGTTACGATGCTGGCCATGGGTTGCCTTTTGATTCTGAAGGTATGAAAGAAAGATATCCAGGAGTATTTTTTTCACAATTCACAGGTGCAGAACTTGTAGCTGATAAATGGAATTTGTCTCGTGAAGATTTAGACAAGTTTGCACTAGAAAGTCATCAGAAAGCTGCTCATGCAACTGAATCAAAATACTTTGACAGAGAAATACTTCCTGTAGAAGGAAGAAATGCAGAAGGAATGAATGATTTAGTGATGGCTGATGAGGGTATTAGATTTGATGCAAGCCTTGATAAGTTGGCTGGATTAAATCCAGTTACAGAAGGTGGAGTTATTACTGCTGGTAATGCAAGCCAGATCACAGATGGTGCTGCAGCAGTTATGGTGTGCAATGATGCAGGGCTAAAGAAAATTCAAGCAAATCCAAGAGCTGAAATAGTATCTATATCAGTTGTAGGAGATGATCCTGTTTTCATGTTAACTGGACCAATTCCTGCATCAATACAGGCTCTTAAAACAGCAAATCTGACTATAGATGATATGGATTTATATGAAGTGAATGAAGCTTTTGCTCCTGTCCCGCTTGCATGGGCTGAAGATTTGAAGGCAGATAAATCAAAACTTAATGTGAATGGTGGGGCAATGGCGCTTGGCCATCCATTAGGAGCTACCGGTGCTAAGCTTATGACAACACTTTTACATGAAATGGAAAGAAGAGAATCTACTTATGGATTGCAAGCTATTTGTGAAGGCAGCTCTGACCATTCCTCCCTCTCAGCTCAATTTCTTGATTTTCAAGAAAAGACTTGCCAATTATGATGTTTAAAGGAATACCTATGAGTTCAGAATCCTTCATTTTTGCACCATAACCATCCTTTCTATCATCTAGAAGAACGTCATAACCCATGTCAGTTAATTCTTCATATAATTTTATTGATGCCGACGCAATTTCTTTATCTTTATCAAAACCGATCGCGATAATATTAATGCCAAACGGAGCTATACTATGAGGCCAAATAATTCCTTTCTCATCAAAATTTTGTTCTATAGCTGCTGCCACTAGTCTCGATACACCGATACCATAACAACCCATATACAATGTTGAAGCTTTACCTTCAGCATTTAAAACATTAGCTTTCATTGATTCGGCGTAAAGCTTACCAAGTTTAAAAATATGACCAACCTCAATACCTTTCTTAATTTGTATTGTTCCATTTCCGTCTGGAGAAGGTTTTCCTTCAAGTGAATTTATATCTTCACCTTCTTTTAAGAGGAGTTCTGTATTTATTGCAAATTCAGATGAGTCACTGACAGCAATAGTATCTTCTCCATTTTCAGCCAAGACATGAAATTCTTCAGAACTGTCTCCACCAATTGCTCCAGAATCAGCAGCAGAAATTTTATATTCAAGTCCAATTCTTTCTAGTACTTTTTTATAGGTATTCCTCATTAGTAGGTAAGTTTCTTGAAGAGATTCTTCATCAATATTGAAGCTATATGAATCTTTCATCAGAAATTCTCTTCCCCTCATAATTCCATATCTTGGTCTAACTTCATCTCTAAACTTAGTTTGAATTTGATAAATATTAAGTGGAAGTTCTTTATAACTTTTTACATTATCTCTAATTATGTCTGTTATAACTTCTTCGTGAGTAGGGCCTAGACAAAAATCTCTCTCATGCCTATCTTTAATTCTTAAAAGTTCTGGACCCATTTTCTCCCACCTTTTTGTTTCATCCCATAATTCTTTTGGTTGAACCATTGGCATGAAAACTTCTTGTGCCCCAGATGAATCCATTTCCTCTCGAACGATATTCTCTATTTTTTTGAGAACTTTTAAACCTAAAGGTAGCCATGTGTATATGCATCTTTTAAAGTAGGTATTAGTAGCTTTGAAAATAACATAGTTTATAATTTTATCTTTTTTTGAGGACTTATGCCTATTTATGATTACAAATGTTCCCAATGTGGACATGAAATTGAAGTAATACAAAAAATAAGCGATAAACCGAAGACAATTTGTCATAAATGTAATACAAAAAGTCTTAAGAAGCTTATTTCTGCACCATCTTTTAGATTAAAGGGTGGCGGTTGGTATGAAACTGACTTTAAAACTGGCAAAAAGAAGAATATTTCTACAAACGAATCCTCAAAAGAGAATAAATCTAAAGAAACTTCAAAAACAAACTCCAAGAAAGGCGCTAAACAAGATAAAATTAAGGATTAAATAGGGAATTATCATGAAGTCTCATTATTGCGGTGAAATAACATCTTCAAATCTTAAAGAAGAGGTAACAATCTGTGGCTGGATTCATAGAAGAAGAGATCATGGCGGTGTAATTTTTCTTGATGTAAGAGATATAAAAGGTATTTGCCAAGCTGTAGTAAATCCTGACAATGAAAAGTCTTTTAAATTAGCTGAGTCAATTAGAAATGAATACGTTGTTAAGATTAAAGGTGATGTAAGAAAAAGGTTAGAAGGAACAATAAATAAAAATATGCATACGGGAGAGATAGAAATTGAGGTTAAAGACTTGATCATTCTCAGTAAAGCAAATACACCTGTCTTTCCAATTGATGAGTATCAAGAAGTAAATGAGGATGTTAGGTTAAAAAACAGAGTTTTAGACCTAAGAAGACCTGAAATGAACGAAAGAATAATAACTAGGTCAAAAATTACTTCTTTAATAAGAAATTATTTAGATAAAAATGATTTTCATGAGATTGAAACACCTATATTAACTAAAGCTACTCCAGAGGGAGCTAGAGATTATATTTTACCGAGCAGAGTTCAACCAGGAAGTTTCTATGCTTTGCCTCAGTCACCTCAACTTTTTAAGCAGCTATTAATGATAGGTGGCCTAGATAAGTATTATCAGATAGCTAGATGTTTTAGGGACGAAGATTTAAGAGCTGATAGACAACCAGAGTTTACTCAAATAGATATTGAGGCATCATTCATTGATCAAGATGAAATTATGAAGATAAGCGAAAAGATGATTAAAGATATTATCAAGGAATTCTGTGGAGACAAGCTAGAAAAATTTAAAATAATTAATTGGCATGATGCTATGCGAGATTATGGATGTGATAAACCTGATTTAAGAATACCACTTAAACTGGTTGATATATCTGAATTAGTCAAAGATGAGGAATTTAAAGTTTTTTCTGAACCTGCACAAAAAAAAGAGTCAAGAGTGGTCGCTTTAAAAGTACCAAAAGGCAATTCATTATCCCGAGGACAAATCGATGACTATACAAAATTTGTATCTAAGCTTGGTGCAAAAGGTTTAGCTTATATAAAAATAAATGATGTCAACGATTTAGAGAACGGTATTCAATCACCAATACTAAAATTCTTAAAACCAGAAACGGTAACAAACATTATCAAGTCTCTAGATACTAAGACTGACGATTTAATTTTCTTTGGTGCTGGGAGTGAATCAGTTGTAAATTTGTCTATGAGCAGTTTAATTAAAAAATTAGGAGAAGACTTAGATTTATATTTAACTAAATGGGCGCCTTGTTGGATTGTAGATTTTCCAATGTTTGAAACCAGTAAAGAGGGTAATTTAACACCACTTCATCATCCATTTACGCTTCCAAAATGTTCAGCTAAAGAATTGGAGGATAATCCCAAAGATTCAATTGCTCATGCATATGATGTTGTTTTAAATGGCTATGAAATAGGAGGAGGTTCTTTAAGAATTTATGATAATGCAATGCAAAAAATTATTTTTAATATTCTTAATATTTCAAAAGAGGATGCAGAAAGTAAATTTGGATTCTTATTAAAAGCTCTTTCATCAGGCTGTCCACCTCATGGAGGAATAGCATTTGGCCTCGATAGAATAGTTATGCTAGTTACTGATACGACCAACATAAGAGATGTTATTGCTTTCCCTAAAACACAGAGTGCTGCTTGTTTGCTTACAGATGCACCAAGTAAGGTTGAAAAAGATCAGCTTGATGAACTAAAAATTATAAGTACCTTCAAGGAAGAATAATTTATGGCAGGTCATTCAAAGTGGGCAAACATAAAACATCGAAAAGCAAGGCAAGACGCCTCTCGCGGTAAAGTTTGGACAAAAGTTATTCGTGAGATAACAGTTGCAGCAAAAGATGGACCTGATCCTAATGATAATCCTAGATTAAGATTAGCTCTTGAAAAGGCTAATGCTGCCAACATGCCGAAAGATACCATAAAAAGAGCTATTGAGAAGGGTTCTGGAACTGGTGAAACAGGAGAATTAGAAGAGATAGTTTTTGAAGGTTACGGTCCGGGCGGGGTAGCAATATTAGTAGAAACAATGACAGATAATCGTAACAGAACTGTATCTGATGTGAGACATGCCTTTTCAAAATATGGAGGTAATTTGGGTACCGATGGCTCTGTTTCCTATTTATTTAAAAAGCTTGGAATTATTCATCTTTCTAAAAATTTATCAGAAGAGAACCTGATGGAAGTTGTTATTGAGTCAGGAGCAGAAGATTTTTCAGAAGAAGATGATTTTTATGAAGTAACAACTGAAGCAAATGTATTTAACAATGTATTGGATGTTTTTAAAGAGAAAAAAATTGAATATATTGATGCACAATTAACATTAAGAGCAGATACTCTTGTTCCTCTTGATAATGATATGTCTGAAAAAGTACTAAATATTATGGAATTTATGGATGATTTAGACGATGTTCAAGAAGTTCATACCAACGCAGAATTTCCAGATAATTTTGAAATAAAGGAATAAATCTTGTCTATTAATTCAAGAAATAAAGGAGCAGCATTTGAAAGACAGATAGCCAATGCTCTAATCGACGACTTAAATCTAACCAACCCTGTTAAAAGAATACTTGAACAGACAAGAACAAAAGAACTTCCAGACCTAATGCTAGGAACATGGTGTATTGAATGCAAAGCTTATGGATCTGGTGCTGAACCAAGACCTAATTGGTGGGAACAAGTTCTAGCTTCATCTGATGCAGAGGGGTTAAAGCCAGCCCTTGTATATAAATTTAATAATAGACCAATAAAAGTGAGGATACTTGCTAAATGTTTAAACACTAAAATTAAAAATGATTTAGTAACAGTAGACTTGTTATGGCCAGATTTTATAGAAATAATACTTGAGCTTTTTCAAGACGATATTGAATTGCATGAACAAAATTATCAAATCTGAAGAATTACAAATTACAATATATGTTGAGGATACAGATTTCCAAGGATTTGTTTATCACGCAAATTACGTGAAATTTTTTGAGAGAGCGAGATCAAATTTTTTATCCGCCATTAAAGTTTCTCAACGTGAATTAAGATCTAAAAATCAAGCATTTGTAATCAAAAGCATTAACTTAAATTATCTTCATGCAGCTGAGCTTGGAGATAATTTAGTTGTTTATACTACTGTTGAGAAGAAATCAAATGCAAGAATGATTTTTCATCAAAAGATAAGATGCATAGATAATAAAAGAGAATATGTTAATGGAAAAGTTGAAGTGTGCTTTATAGATTTAAACACAAAAAAACCAAAAAAGTTTCCAGATGATTTATTATTAATTTTTAAATAGGAAAATTTTATGGAAGAGATTTCAGTCTTAAATTTGTTTTTACAAGCAGGAATTGTAGTTAAAGTTGTAATGATCTTGTTATTTGTAGCATCAATTTTGTCATGGATAGTTATTGTAGAAAGGTATAAATTTTTTAGAAAGATAAAAAATGAGAATAATGTTTTTCTTAAAAAGTTTTGGAGCGGAAAGGACTTGAGTATTTTACATAAAGAAATAGAAGATAAAGAAGTTCTTTATGGCTCTATGAATCTATTTAAAAATTCATTTGATGAATTTCATCAAATTGAATCTGAAGCTGAAATTGTTGAAGTAGATCTAGAGTCGATTAATAGGACAATGAGAGTTTCCATAGCATCAGATGAGGAGGAAATGAATAAACATCTTCCTTTTTTGGCTAATGTTGGATCAGTCAGTCCATATGTAGGTTTGTTAGGAACTGTTTGGGGAATTATGACTTCTTTTCAGGGGCTATCTGATGCAACTCAAGCTACTATCAATGCAGTTGCGCCAGGAATATCAGAGGCATTGATTGCTACCGGAATGGGATTATTTGCAGCAATACCTGCAGTTGTAGCATTTAATAAATTTACAGCAGAGTCAGAAACTATTAGTCAAAATACATTAATTTTTGCAAAAGAGATGGCAAGTATTTTTTATAAAAAAACTTTTAGGAAACAGTGATATACAGGTTAGCAAAAAAGAAGAATTTAAAAGCAGAGATAAATGTTGTTCCTTATATTGATGTCATGCTGGTGTTACTAATCATCTTTATGATCTTATCTCCTTTACTCATTCAAGGTATAGAAGTAGATTTGCCAAAAACAGATACGACAAAAATGAGTGTCCAAAATGAACCTTTAGTGATTTCTATTGATGAAAGTGGAAATTACTTTATCAATGTAGGCGAGGAGTCTTTAGCAATTGACCTTGAGGAGTTAAAAAGAAAATCAAAAGTTATTTACGATGCAAATCCAGAAATTGAAGTAGTTTTTCAAAGTGATAAAGATGTATCTTTTGATTTTGTAGCAAAAGCTATGGCATCTGTACAAAGTGTTGGTATTTCTAAAATTGGTATCGTAACTTCTGGATATGAAAATTAATAAAACATATCTTGAAGCCTCATTTATTTCCTTTGTATTCCATGGATTAATTATCATCTATTTACTTGGTTTTTTTTATTTTGAAATAAGAGATAAATCAGTTTTAAGTAAGCCTGTAAGTGTAAATTTGATTTTCAAAGAAGAGCCTAAATTTGAAAATAAATCAATGCCTGATTCAAATCAAAAAATACAAGAAACCCCTCAAATCAAAGCAACCAATGTTGAAAATAAAACAACTAAAAGTATTTCATTTGATTCTTTAATAAGATCAACTAATGTTAAAGAACTCATAGAAGAAGACAATCTTTTTTTATTGGAGTCTGAAGAAAATCAAGTAAATCTATACAGCTCTCTTATCATAGAAAGTATACAGTCCGCATGGCGAAAACCTATCAATATTCAGGATAGCCTTGTTTGTAATCTTAGACTTTCTATAAATAAAAATGGAAGAGTGGTTAATGTTAACCTAATAAAAAGCAGTGGTAATATAAGATTTGATAACTCTGCAATAAAAGCAGTCCAAAGAGTAGAAACATTTGAATTTTTTAACAAAATTCCCTTGAATATTTACTCATCAAATTTTAAAAATATTGTTATAACTTTTAACCCATCATGAAAAAAATTCTTCTTATTTATTTCTTATCATTTCATGCAATATCTGAACTCACTTTAGAAATAACACAAGGTACAGAAGACCCTTACCGAGTAGCTATAATTAAATTTAGTGGAGCTGATAAAGCTACAACTGATATTCAAAAAGTTGTTTTTGATAATCTGCTAAGAACAGGAGAGTTTACAATTTTTAACAATGAAGATTTGTTGTCAATCCCACAAATTGAGGAAGATATAGTATTTAATGATTTTAGAATATTGGATATAGACTATCTTGTTATGGGAAAGGTTGAGGATGACGGGTTAAATATTGCGGTCGAATATCAAGTATTTGATATTTCAAAAGCAAAAAAAATTAGAACCTCAACTGTGTATGGCATACCTAATAAAAACAGACAACTAGCTCATTATGTAAGTGATGGTATCTATCAAGAGATTACAGGTATACCAGGTATTGCTTCCACAAAAATTTTATATGTAACTGAAGATAATAATTTTAAATTACTAATCTCTGATGCTGATGGAAGTAATGAGCAAGTACTTTTAGAAAGCACAGAACCAATAATTTCACCATCATGGTCACCTGATTCAAAAAAAGTTGCATATGTTTCATTTGAAACAGGAATTGCAAAAGTCTATATACAAGATATTGCTTCAGGGAATAGAGAAGTTGCTGTTGAGAATTCATCTCAGATAAGTTCACCTGCATGGTCTCCTGATGGAAAGTTTTTGTCATTGACAATGTACCAAGATGGCAATGCTGAAATATATATACTAAATTTAAAAAATAAAAACTTAACAAGGCTCACCAATCACTATGCTATTGATACAGAATCTACATGGTCCCCAAAAGGTTCAAAGATTATGTTTACTTCTGGTAGATCTGGATCACCACAATTATATGAACTTGATTTAAAAAAATTTAATTCCAGGCCAAAAAGAATTACATTTGAAGGAAATTACAACGCGAAAGGATCTTATCTGCCAAACAATGAGGGTATAGTCTTTGTTCATAGAATGAAAACTTTGTAAGACCTCTAACCAATGCTCAAATGGATGAATCGCCTAGTATTTCTCCTAATGGAAATGTTATAGTTTATGCTATTAAGGATGATGGTATGGGTTTACTCTCAGGCGTGACCTTAAGTGGCGCAAAGTTTAGACTTCCTGCGTCAAAAGGAGCAGTTCGAGAGCCTGCATGGTCTGGTTATTTAAGATAATTTAAATGGAGTTGTTATGTTTTTTTTAAGAAATAAATTAAATTTTATAGTTGTTGTCTTTTTTCTTGCATCTTGTTCAAGCATGAATGTAACAGAAGAAAAAGTATATTCTAGTGATGTAAAAACAGTTAAAGCATCATCCACAACATCGAGTAATGTAAATTATGACAGTATGGCTGTTTTTGCAAATGCTACAGTTTATTTTGAATTTGATAAATCAAATTTAACAAGCAAGTCTATACAAACATTAAAGAGCGCTGTTAATGCGCTTAATGAAAACTCTTCAATTATGATTACTTTGTCAGGACATGCTGATGAAAGAGGAACAAGAGAATATAATTTAGCTTTAGGCCAAAGAAGAGCAGAGGCTGTAAGCGATTATTTTGTTCTTAATGGTATTAGTTCAGAGAGAATAACTGTAAAGAGCTACGGTGAAGAGCGTCCAGTGGAACTTGGCCAAGATGAAAAGAGCTATTCAAAAAACAGAAGAGTTGAAATTAATTAATTTTTATGAAAATAAAATCTACTTTTATTTTTTTTGTTTCACTATTTTCAATACTACCAGTTTTATTTGCAGAAGATAACGATTCTATAAAAACTGATATTTTATTTTTAAAAATTCAAGAACTAGAAACTGAAATAGCCGAACTTAGAAATAAAATTGAGTCTCAAAATTACTTAATAGAAAAGCTTATAAATGAATCGTTAAGTGACACATCTGATAATCAATCGAAAAATGCAGATGAATTAATATTGAGTCAGGATATCAAACTCATTGGTGTTGATGATCCAAAAAGTAAGGATCAGGTTTTTAATTCAGCCATTGCTGCCTTAGAAGAACAGAAATATGACATATCCTATGAGTTATTTAATTATTTTGTAGAAAGCTTTGAAGATGAAGAAAAAAATCCACTTTCTCACTTTTGGCTTGGAGAAATATCTTTAATAGAAAATGATCTAAGCAAATCTAAAGATCACTTTATGGAGTTAATCAGTTCTTACCCAAATCACTATAGAGTTCCTCTGGCGCACAAAAAAATTGGAGATATTTATTTAAAATCAAATGACGTTCAAAGTGCTAAGGACAAATATAATTTTGTTGTTAGAGAATACCCTAATAACAGCGCCTCATCTTTAGCCTTGCAGTTATTGAAAAATATGGAATAATCCTCATCTTTATATGTATTACCGTGGGTCGCTAGCTCAGCTGGTAGAGCAGTTGGCTTTTAACCAATTGGTCACAGGTTCGAATCCTGTGCGACCCACCATTAGAAATGAGATGGCAGTAGCAAATGTAAATGAGCTTCCATATCTTCTTGCTGCAGGCGCTATCGCTATGTTACTTGTTAATCCTCTTTATTCATGGTTAGCCTCGAGGTCAGATTTAAGAAAGACAGTAATTTACTGCTACTCATTTCTAATAAGCAACCTCATTATTTTTCTTCTTTCATGGAAAGTATTTGGTCTTGAAGATTCAGTATGGCTTGGAAGAATATTTTATATTTGGTGTAATATTTATTCATTTTTTGTCGTTTCTATATTCTGGGTAATAATTATAAATCTTTACAGAGACTCAAAAAAAAGAGCATTTTATGGAGTAATCATGGCAGGTGGTTCATTGGGTGCACTATTTGGCTCCGAAATTTCTAAAAGATTCTCAAATTCATTTAATGAATATGGATTAGAGCTATTTAGTCTTTCATCAGCTTTATTTTTATTTTTTGCAATGTTGTTAGCAATTTTCATATCATCTCAATCAAAAAATAATAATTTAATAAAGAATGAAAATGTTGGAGGAGGAAGTTTCGATGCGATCCAGAATTCTTTAAAAATTGCAGAAATACGGAACATTGCTATTTATGTATGGATTTGGACCGGATTGATGACAATTCAATGGATTACTGCAATAGGAATCGTAGAAGAATGGTCCCAAGATCCGGCAAGGAGAGTATGGTTTTTTGCAACAATCGAACAAGTTATCTCACCACTTGTATTATTTGTACAATTATTTTTGACAAATATCATTATTAAGAAATTTGGTATAAGAAATATAATGTTTTTATATGGATGTTTATTTCTATTAGCTTATTTAGCTTATGGATTGATTCCTTCTATTGTTTCTGTGGCAATAGTTACTGTTGTGTTAAGAATTTTTGAATACGGCATAAATAAACCAACAAGAGAAACGATCTTTAGTTCATTTAGAAAGAATGACAGATATAAATCTACTGTTTTTATTGACACATTTATTTCAAGATTTGGTGATTTAAGTGGTAGTAGCTTTATTGCAGTCTCAAAGCTTATAAACATTGCATCTAATGCAGCGCCTTTAATAGCGATACCTTTAGCAGGATGTTTATCTATTCTTGGAATAAAAATTTCAAAGGATATAAATACGAAAATGGATAGAACTGAATCTGAATTAGATTCAATGGAAAAATCAAATTCATCTACAAATCACCCAAGCAATTGGTAAAAGTTAAAGACCTCTAGATTCACCTAAATCTTTTTTAATATCTACAATTTTAGTCATTATTCTTTCTGATGCCTGAAAATTGTTTTGAGTCATCTTTAAAGCGAATTCAAGTTGATTCAGAGCTTGTTCATCCTGCCCAAGCAGAAGATAGTATTCTGCTCTGCTTTGATGGTAGCCAAGTATATTTTGACTATTTCTTTGAATTTCAGAAAGCAAAAGCCATAGTTCAGGATCATCATTTTTTCTTAACAGTTGATCTCTAATAATTTCTTCAGATTCAAAATAACTTTTCATTGCTAATAGTAGTTTTGATTTTGATATTGAAAGAGGGTAATTTTTTGGAGAAATTTCTAAGAATTTGTCTACGAGTAAAAGGGCTTCATTATAATTACCAAAAGCAGTTAGGATATCTACCTTCGTAGTATTAATTACTAAATTTTTTGGATATTTTTTTATTAGTTTATTATTTTTTTGATGAGCTAGTTCTAAACCATAAGTATTTGCATCATTTGGATTTTTATCAAATTTTGCTTGAAATAATCTTAAAGAATTGGATGGTATTACTTCATAATACACTTCAAGACGAGCTCTCATTAGAGAATATTCCAGGGAATCAGCTTTTGTTCCTGCATCAGAGATATTCTCAGCAGCATTAAATGCATCGCTAATTCTAGATGATGATAGTGGATGTGTTAGCAAGAGCTCTGGAGGAAGATCTCCCGAGAGTCTTCTCAACTCATTCATATTCTCAAACATCTCACCCATTGATTTCGGGTTATAACCAGCATTTACAAGGTTTATAAATCCAACCCTATCAGCCTCTTTTTCAAATAGTCTGCTATATCTTAAATTTTGAGATTGAAGGAATGCAGGACCAACACTTATTGCATTAGGATTATTACTGATTAAAGCAATAGCAATAGATGAAACCATTACCAGTGCGGACGCAAGATTACTATCTTGCGATTGAAGTACATTTCTTGCAAAGTGTCTTTGACTTAAATGTGCTAACTCATGAGCTAGGACTGATGAAAATTGACCCTCATTGTCAGCATGAAGGAATAAACCGCCATTTACACCGATAATGCCGCCAGGGGCTGCAAATGCATTTAGAGATTTGTCATCAATTAATAATACCTTAAAATACCTATCTTTCACTTGACTATATTCGGACAGTCTGTAAATCAGATGCTCTGTGTAATCAAACAACAAGGGATCGGAAATTAGGGGCGCCTGAGAGTAAATTTGTTCTAAAACTATATTACCAATTGCACGCTCTTGAGCTGCTGAAACAGCACCAGAAACTCTATCACCTAGCTCAGGTAAAGCTAATTCGGTCTCAAAAACATCATCAGATTGAACACTTGCTTGAAGTGATGTAGTAATTAAGAATATGGTAAAAAATTTAATTCGCATCTTTGTATAAGTAAAGATTTTAACTCAGTATATTAGAACAAAAAAATTTTTTTAAAGTTCAAACCATTTGAGTAATCTGCATTTTTTTTACCAAATCTTATATATAATGTGAAATAACATGATTGAACATTTAAGTAATATATTTAAAAAAGTCTTCAACAATGAAGAAACTGTAACGTTTGCTCTAATAATAATTGTTGCATTAGTGGTGTTTAGTTTTTTTGCTTCAGTACTAACACCATTTATTATCAGCATTATAGTTGCTTATTTATTAGTAGGTCTTCAAAAAAAAATACAGACGTTTAATATCTCAGCGGGTATGGCTGGAATTCTTGCTTTTGCAATTTTCATAATTATTGGCGCAGCAATGTTCACATGGTTAATCCCTTTAATATATGTACAGCTGCAGTCTTTTGTCTTAGATATTCCAAGATTATTCAATGAATTTTTAAATTTTGTATCTACTATGCCAACTACTTTTCCAGACTTAGTAGATTCTGATCAGATTTCAATATTTTTCCAAGCTGTTTCATCTGAATTGTCATCGATAACCCAAAATATTGTAAAGTCATCCATAGCTGGGATTCAAAGCGCTATAACAGTGCTTATATTTGTAATACTTTTTCCAATTCTTGTTTATTTTTTTCTTTTTGATAGAAAAAATATTATTGAAGGTTTTTTAAAGGTTTTACCTGGTGACAGAGTAATGCTTACCAAAGTTTGGGCTGAAATGGATGTTCAGCTGAGTAATTATGTAAGAGGTAAAGTTCTTGAAATCTTCATAGTTGGCGTGGCTGCGGCAATATTATTTGCATCGTTCGGTTTAAACTATTCAGCACTTTTAGCTGTTTTAGTTGGAATATCCGTTTTAATTCCTTATGTAGGTGCTTTCGCCGTAACAATTCCTTTAGTAATTATTGGCTTATTACAATTTGGACTAGGAACAGAATTTTATTTACTAATAGGGTTGTACTTATTACTGCAATTCCTTGATGGTTATTTATTGGTGCCCATCATTTTTTCTGAGGCAGTAGAACTTCATCCAATTGTAATAATTTTGGCAGTCTTTATTTTTGGCAGTCTTTTTGGTTTTTGGGGGGTATTCTTTTCAATTCCATTAGCAACATTCATAAAAGCGGTATGGAATGCCTGGCCAGGATTATCAAATAAGAATGAAACTTAAGGTTTTATTTTTAATTTTAACTTTAAATATGTCTTTAATTACGAGCGCTGAAAGTTTTGGATTAGTTGTTCATGGAGGAGCAGGCGTACTTTCAGGCCTAAGC
>LULI01000540.1_pt1 | contig 14164 bp, 10 predicted proteins | sample 728191 | NCBI WGS metagenome assembly LULI01 (sample SAMN03860293, study PRJNA289734) | marine metagenome | biome: seawater column; feature: ocean; material: water; isolation source: Red Sea water column Station 169 - depth 50m | place: Saudi Arabia: Red Sea | collected 2011-10-15 | depth 50 m | reverse complement strand
ATCTACAACTTTTGCCATTTTTTTTAAAATTTCAAGGACTTGCCTATTAGAGCACAAGCCATGATGAAGCCAATTGGCAATATGTTGAGATGAAATTCTTAAGGTCGCTCTATCTTCCATTAATCCAATATCATTTATATCTGGAACTTTGGAACAACCTATACCTTGATCAATCCATCTGACTACATAACCCAATATAGTTTGGGCAGAATTTGAGATTTCAGTATTAATTTCATCAATAGACCAATTAGGACGATCTGCGATTGGAATAGTGAGAAGATCGGATAACTTTGATGGCTCTCTTTTTAATATTGACTTTTGTTTTTCAAAAACATTTACTTCATGATAGTGCATAACATGTAATGCAGCAGCTGTTGGGGAAGGGACCCAAGCACAATTTGCGCCAGCATTTACATGTCCGATTTTTTGTTCCATCATCTCACTCATTTTGTCAGGCATGGCCCACATTCCTTTACCTATTTGAGCTACTCCTGAAAATCCGCATTTTAAACCTATATCTACATTATTATCCTCATAGGTTTTAATCCATTTAGACTCTTTCATATCCCCCTTTTTGATCATAGGTCCAGCTTCCATTGAAGTGTGCATTTCATCACCAGTTCTATCTAAAAATCCAGTATTGATAAAAAATACTCTGTCTTTAAGCGTCCTAATACATTCTTTGAGGTTTGTAGATGTTCTTCTTTCTTCATCCATAATACCACACTTAATTGTGTTTTTTTCCAATTTTAAAACTTCTTCAACTTTTGTAAAAATTAAATTAGTGAATTCTGTTTCCTCTGGCCCATGCATTTTTGGTTTTACAATATAAATTGATCCTGTTCTTGAATTGCCTTTTCTTTTTAAATCATGAATACAAGCTGCTGAAGTAATGAAAGCGTCCATTATTCCCTCAGGAACTTCCGATCCATCATTTAATGTGATTGCAGGGTTTGTCATTAAGTGCCCAACATTTCTTACAAGCAGAAGACTTCTTCCATGAAGTTTTGATTTTTCACCATTCAATGAAATATAACTTCTATCTGGATTAAGTTTTCTTTCTAACTTTTTACCATTTTTTTCAAATATTGACTTTAAATCTCCCTTCATCAATCCTAGCCAATTTCTATAACAAATTACTTTATCTTCTGCATCGACTGCGGCCACACTGTCCTCATGGTCACAAATTGTTGACACTGCTGACTCAATTATAATATCACTAATACCAGCAGCATCTCTTGCAGCACTAAATGCTCTAGGATTAATAATTATTTCAAGATGAAGATTGTTATTTTTTAAGATTATAGCATTTGGTTTAGAAGCATCTCCTCTATGACCAATAAACTTTTCTAAGTCTGATAAATTATATTCTTTATTCTCCTTGTAAATTAACAGTTTTTTTTTATCTACTGCTAAACCAGTAATATTCTTCCAATCTAGATCATTGATAGGAAAATATTTATTTAAAAAGTCTCTAGTATATTTAATTACTTCTTGTCCTCTTAAAGGATCGTACTTTTCACTTCCACTTTCTTCAGACTCAATGATGTTTGATCCGTAAAGACTGTCATATAAACTTACCCACCTCGCATTTGCAGCATTTAGGCTATATCTGGAGTTCATAATTGGAACAACTAACTGTGGTCCCGCTATATTAGATATTTCCTGATCCAAATTTTTAGTTGATATTTTAAAATCGTCTCCCTCTTTTTTTAAATAACCTATTTCTTCTAAAAAATTTTTATATTTATTATAGTCAAATTCTTGACCTCTATTCTTTTTATGCCAAAGATCTATTTCTTGCTGCAAAGTTTCTCTAAATTCGAGTAATTTTTTGTTTTTAGGTGCTAAATCATGCACCACTTTATCAAAGCCTTTCCAAAATTCATCAACACTCACATTAGTATCCATTAAAAGCTCGTTTTTGACAAAATCAGCAAGCTCTTTAGCTACAGATAAGTTGTTAATTTTGATATATTGCTCTCTCATAAATTGAAAATCTTATAATAAATTTTCATTTTTGCGCAATCTAAATTACTTATATAATTTTAACAATTTATTGCCTTTTTTGTTTATGATATTGCTTTCAAATGAAAAATTACTTAAATTTTGAGACAGATATAAAAAAACTTGAAAAAGAACTAGATAAACTGAAAGATCCTTATAATCAGGAAGGTTTGTCTGAAGTTGATACATCAAAAATAAGCAAAGTAGAGGAAGAAATAAATGAAAAGTTAGAAAAAATTTATTCTAATTTAGATCCATGGCAGACAGCATTAGTTGCTCGACATGAAGATAGACCTAAGGCAAAATTTTTTATTGAAAATCTCTTCGATGATTTTATTCAGCTTTCAGGAGATAGATATTACGGCGAGGATAAAGCTGTTATAGCTGGTTTTGCTAAATTCGACGGCAAATCAGTTTTAGTAATTGGTCAGGAAAAGGGATCAGACCTTAATAAAAGAATAGATCATAATTTTGGAATGATGAGACCCGAGGGTTATAGAAAAACAATTAGACTTATGGAGTTAGCTAATAAATTTAAAATTCCAATTATTTCTATTGTAGATACTCCAGGAGCATATCCAGGAGTTGGCGCAGAAGAAAGAGGTCAAGCTGAGGCAATAGCAAAATCTATTGAATGCTCAATGAAATTAACAGTACCCACAATAGCAATTATAATCGGGGAAGGTGGGTCAGGTGGAGCAATAGCTTTAGCATCATCTAATAAAGTGATAATGCTTCAAAACGCTATTTACTCAGTTATTTCTCCGGAAGGGTGTGCAACCATTTTGTGGAGAGATCCAAAAAAAACTTTAGAAGCCGCAACCGCAATGAAAATGTCATCCAGTGACCTTTTAAAATTAAATATAATTGATGAAATAATTCCAGAGCCAGTAGGAGGTGCTCATCGAGATAAAGATCTAATATTGGATAATGTAAGAGACTCATTAAAGAAAAATTTAGATTTTTTTAAGACGATGGATAAAGATGAAATTCTTACTCATAGAAAAAATAAATTTTTGTCAATAGGTAGAAATAAAGGATTTTCAACACAATCAGAAAATGAAAATGATCTATCTATGAAGGCAAGTGTAATTGAAAATATTAATCAGAATTTTAAAAAGAATTCTAAAATTTATTACGGAGTTTTTGTTTTAGTTTTATTAATTTTACTTTTAAGTATTTTTTTATAAAGCTCCGTGGCAATGTTTATATTTCTTTCCAGAATTGCAAGGGCAGGGTTCATTTCTTCCAATCTTTTTTGTTGAAAGCTCATCAAATTTTTTACTTAAATATTCATCGCTTTGTTTTTCTTGGCTATTTTCTATGAGCTTTAAATTAAACAAAATTGTTATTAAATCATACTTAAGTTTACTTAGTAAATTTTCAAAAAGTGTAAATGCCTCTTTCTTATATTCGACCAAAGGATCTCTTTGTCCGTAAGATCTCAAACCAATTACTTGTCTTAATTGCTCTAAATATTGAATATGTAATTTCCAATTTTGATCAATTAGTTGTAAAAAAATTCTTTTTTCTATTTCGTTATATTGCTCTTCATTTAACATTTTTATTCTTTCTTCTCTTGAACTTTTAAACTTATTTTTTATTTTTTCTTCAAACTCTTTATTTTCAAGATTAACTAATTTATTAATTTCTTCTTCTTCAAATGATTTTCCAAATAGAGATTTTAATTGCATATTGATTTCATTTGATCCTGCATTGGCTAACTTTTTTGTTTTCTTAAGTTTAAAATCATCAATAATTTCATCTAGAAAATTTTCAGAATATTGCTTAGAATCTTTATTTTCTATTACTTCATTTCTTTGTGAAAATATTACTTGTCTTTGATCGTTTAAAACATTGTCAAACTTCAAAAGAGTTTTTCTAATATCAAAATTTCTTGCCTCAACTTTTTGTTGTGCTCTCTCTAATGCTTTATTTATCCAAGGATGGTCTATACTTTCTCCATCTTTAAGTCCAAGTTTTTCAAGTATATTATTCATAGACTCAGACCCAAATATTCTCATTAAATCATCCTCTAAACTTACATAAAATATAGAACTACCTTCATCACCTTGTCTGCCCGATCTCCCTCTTGCTTGATTGTCTACTCTTCTACTTTCCATTCTTTCTGTACCAATCACAAACAAACCACCTAGTTTTTTTATTTGAGTTTTATCGCTCTCATCTTGACCTCCTAATTTAATGTCGACACCTCTTCCTGAAATACTAGTTGTAATGATTATTGAGTTTCTTTTTCCAGCATCAGCAATAATTTCAGCTTCTCTCTCATGATTTTTGGCATTTAAAACTGTATGTTTTATTTTTTTTTTATCTAATAGATTTGAGTAGTGTTCAGATTTATTTATACTTGAGGTAAAAACTAATAACGGCTGTCCTTTTGTGTTACATTCAATAATCTTACTGATTATAGCTTCATCTTTTTCTTTACTAGTTCTAAATATTTGATCATTTGAATCTATTCTTATCATCTGTTTATTTGTTGGAATTGACACTACTGGCAGATTATAGATTTCAAAAAACTCCTCCGACTCTGTTTGTGCAGTTCCGGTGCACCCAGCTATTTTTTTGTAAAGTTTAAAGAAATTTTGGTAGGTAATTGAAGCTAAAGTTTGATTTTCTGCATTAATTGATAAATTTTCTTTAGCCTCTAAACTTTGATGAAGACCATCACCAAATCTTCTACCTGGTAATTGTCTACCTGTTTGTTCATCAATTATTATTATCTGTCCATCTTTGACAATGTAATCTCTGCCATTTTGAAAAAGATGGATTGCTCGTAATGATTGATTAACTAAATGCACAATATGAAGGTTTTCTGGATCATAAAAATTTTTGTTTTTAAGTATTCCAGCATTTGAAAATATGCTTTCAACACTATCGACTCCTCTATTCGTTAATAAAATATTTCTATCTTTTTCATCGATTTCAAAATCGTCTTTTTTTAAATTTTTTACTAGTTTATCAATTGCCATATATTGATTAGTCTTATCTTCTGTAGCACCTGATATTATTAGAGGTGTTCTGGCTTCATCAATTAAACAGGAGTCAATTTCATCCACTATTGCATAATTATGTTTTCTCTGAACCATAGTCTCTTTTGAAAATTTCATATTATCTCTTAAATAGTCGAATCCTAATTCACTATTAGTAGAATAAGTAATATCTTTAGAATAATTTTCTTTTCTTTCCGAGTCATTTTGGCCAGTGTTAATATAGCCACAAGTTAAACCTAGAAACTCATAAATCTCACCCATATTTTGACTGTCTCTTTTAGCCAAATAATCATTTACAGTCACTATATGGACACCTTTTTTTTCAAGTGCGTTCAGGAAAGCCGCGAGAGCAATAGTTAATGTTTTTCCTTCTCCAGTTTTCATTTCTGCAATTTTATTTTCATGTATTACAACACCACCAATTAGTTGAACATCAAAGTGCCTTTCATTTCTTATTCTTTTAGATGCTTCTCTCACCATTGCAAAAGCTTCAGGCAATACATCATTTAGAGTTCTGCCATTTTTAATTTCTTCAATTATATGCTCAGTCTTTTTTGGAAACATTTCATCAGATAAATTTTCTAGATCTTTTTCTAAAAGATTAACTTTATTGACTATTTGATGAATTCGACCAAGTTCTTTTTCATTTCCACTTTTTATAAGCTTTGAAAAAAAATTGAGAGGATTAAACATTTTGATATAAAATTTAATATTAGAAATATATAGTAATTAATTAATTATTTTAAATATCATGAAATTTAACATAAACAATTTTATAAATACTAGCAATCCAAGCTCTAAAATTGTTGATTTTCAGGATTTAGATCATATTGATGGAGTTTCAATTTCTGCAGTCAGCGCTGGTTTGTATAAATTTAAGAGAGATGAATTAGTTTTATTTTATTTTAGAGATGGTGCAAATTATGCATCTGTCTATACGCAATCAAAATTAATATCAGAAAATTTAAAATGGAATAAAAAAATTAAAGCAAAAAAAATATTTGCATTATTAGTTAACACCAGAAATGCCAATGCATTAACAGGTTCAGAAGGCTATGACGCATTGAAGAAAATTTCTTTAGACTTGTCTTCTAAATTAACCGAGATACAGAAAAGAGATGAGGATGATCCAAAACAAATTTCTTCGAAAGAAATACTGTTTGGTTGTACAGGTACTATAGGAGAGAAATTTCCATTTGAAAAAATAAGAGTTTCGTTGCCAGAATTAGTTGAGAAAATAAAATATACACAAAATAAATTAATTTGGATGAAAGCTGCAATGGGTATAATCACAACAGATTTAAAACCCAAATTATCAATGGCTGAAACAAAAATTGGTTCATCAACAATTAAAATTTATGGAATTGCAAAAGGCTCAGGCATGATCTATCCAAATATGGCAACAACATTGGGTTATATTTTTACTGATGCAACTCTATCGTCATCAATTTTAAATGATGTACTAAAAAATAATATTAAGACAACATTCAATGCAATCTCATGTGATGGTGATACAAGCACAAATGATATGGTTTCTATATTTTCAACATGCAAAGTTAATCATCCAGAAATTAAAAAATATAGTGATAGTAAACTCAAAAATTTTAATAAGGCAGTTCATGACGTTTTATTAAATTTAGCAAAGCAAATTGTTTCTGATGGAGAAGGAGCTTCTAAATTTATTTCTATTAACTGTATTAATTGCAGAACCGATAAAGATGCAAAAAATATATCTTTTAAAATAGCAAACTCATTATTAGTTAAGACAGCTATTGCGGGAGAAGATCCTAACTGGGGAAGAGTGGCTATGGCAATTGGAAACAGTGACTCTAAAATTAATGAACAAAAATTATCTATTTCTTTTGGACCATATAAAATTTATCATAAAGGATCTTTATACAGATCTTATGACGAAGAAAAAGTTATGGAATACATGAAAGGTAAATCAATTGAAATTGAAGTTGATATTGGTCAGGGTGTTAAAAAATTTAAATCGTATACTATGGATTTAACAAAAAAATACATAGAAATTAATGCTGATTATAGGACTTAGCAATATTGAAATTTTATAGGTCAATATTTAGATAATAAGTATGATAAAATATTTGCTAAAATGTAAACATTGTGAGCAAGAATTTGAAAGCTGGTTTAGTAGTTCAAATGAATATGATAGACTGCTAAAATTAAAACTTTTAAATTGTCAATCCTGTGAGTCAATAAATGTTGAAAAGTCATTAATGTCCCCAAATTTATTGAACACTAAGAAAAAAGAAAATTCAAAAGAAATAAAAAAATACAGAGAGATTCGAAAAAAACTTTCCGATTACAAAAAATTTGTAAAAGACAACTTTGAATACGTGGGTGAAAATTTTACCTACAAAGCAAGATCAATCCATTATGACAAAAAGAAACCAAAAAAAGGTATTTACGGTAGTGCCTCACTCAAAGATGTTAAAGAGTTAAGAGAAGAAGGAATAAAAACTGATATTATTCCGTGGATTGAAGATGATAAAAATTAAACTTTCTTAAATTCTGAAATATAATTTACAGATTTATCTGATGTAACAGACCATTTATTTAAGATAGGATTAAAAGTCATTCCATCAATTTTTTTTAATTTTAACGAATTTTTTTTACAAATATTTGTTAAATACTCTGGTTTAACAAATTTTTCCCAATCATGAGTGCCTATAGGAAGCCACTTTAAAACATACTCAGCCCCTATGATCGCAAATAAGTAAGATTTAAGTGTTTTGTTTAATGTAGCAATGAACATCACACCTGATCTTTTTAAAAACTTTGAACTTTCTTTTATAAAAAGATCAATATCTTCTACATGTTCAACAATCTCCATGTTCAAAATAATATCAAATTTTTTCTTAAGTTTTAAATTTTCTGGAGAGGAATTATAATATTTAATTTTAAGTTTGCTTTTCTTTGAATGATACTTAGCTACTTGTATATTTTTTAAAGAAGCATCTATACCAACAACATCTGCACCAAGCTTGGACATGGGTTCTGAAAGTAATCCTCCACCACATCCAATATCCAAAATACTCAAGCCTTTAAATGGTTCATGCTCTTTTTTAATTTTAAACTCAGACAAAATTGTATCTCTTATATATGTTATTCTTGTAGGGTTAAATTTATGTAATGGCTTAAATTTTCCGTTAGGATCCCACCATTCCTCAGCTATTTTTGAGAATTTTTCTATTTCTTTTTTATTTATTGTGTTATTTTTCATTGTTTATTGACATTACAATCAAGATGTATTTTATCAATATATTTTAATTTATATTAGAAAAATTTATCAATGAAAATAATTGTATTAAAATTTGGAGGTACTTCAGTTGGTACAACTGATAGAATTAAAAAAGTTGCAAAGATTATTGCTAAATATAAAAAAAAATACAATGTAATTGTACTTTCTTCTGCAATGAGTGGTGTAACAAATAATTTAATCAATTTATCTAAGAAAATTAGCAAAAATTTTTCAGATTCAGAATATGATGTTTTAGTTTCATCGGGAGAACAAATGTCCTGTGCACTAATTTCAGGAGAGTTGATAAACCAAGGTTTCAATTCTAGATCTTGGATATCTTGGCAAATCCCTATCAATACAGAGGGAAAATACAAATTTTCAAGAATTAATAAAATTAACAAAGGTAAAATCTTGAGTTATATAAAAAAAGGAGGGATCCCAATAGTTACAGGATTTCAAGGCATTAACAATAAAAATAGAATAACTACTATTGGCAGGGGTGGCACAGATGCAAGCGCCATTATGTTTGCAAAGTTTTTTAATGCTGAAAAATGCATAATATATACAGATGTGGATGGTATTTATTCAACAGATCCAAATAAACTTAAGTCAGCTAAAAAAATAAAAATTATATCTTATGAAGAAATGCTAGAAATGGCTTCTCTTGGAGCAAAAGTTATGCAACCTCATTCTATTCAAGATGCAAGATTGAATAGAGTAGATATAGAGGTGAGATCCTCTTTTACAGATAATAAAGGCACTCTAATAACGAAAAGAAAAAATATTATAAATAGCAAGATTATAACTGGTATTTCAAATACAACTAATGATGCCAAAGTTACTCTTTTAGGTGTAAAAGACAAGCCTGGTATTGCAGCATCGGAAACTGATTTAACTTTTACGATTAAGTCAGATGATCTTAGCAAAACAAAAAAAATTATTTTGCAAAATAAAAAAATAAATTTTAGAGATTTGATATTTGACAAGAATGTTTCTAAAGTATCTATAATTGGAGTAGGAATGGTGACTACACCTGGAGTTACCTATAGAATGTTCCAATCACTTGCTGAGCAAAAAATAAATATTCAAGTAATATCTACCTCGGAAATAAAAATTTCTGTATTGATAAATAAAAAGAATGTAAAAAAAGCTATATCTGCTCTTCACAAAGAATTTAAACTAAATAAATAATTTATGAACATTAGACCATTTAGGGAAATAAAAAGAAGAAAAACAAAAGAAATTAATGTTGGTTGTGTCAAGGTTGGAAGAGATAATCCAATTTCTGTTCAATCAATGACTAATACGTTAACTAAAGATATTAAAGAAACTGTTAAACAAATCAAACAAATTGAAGATGCGGGAGCTGATATTGTAAGAGTATCATGTCCAGACGAAGACTCAACAAAAGCCCTTAAAGATATTATTAAAAATACCTCTATACCAATAGTTGCTGACATACATTTTCATTACAAAAGAGCAATAGAAGCAGCAGAAAGTGGAGCAGCTTGTCTTAGAATTAACCCTGGAAATATTGGAGAAAAAAAAAAAATTAAAGAAATTATTTCAGCAGCAAAAAATAACAATTGTTCAATAAGAATTGGTGTTAATGCAGGATCTCTGGAAAAAGATTTATTAGAAAAGTATAAAGAACCTTGTCCAGAAGCTTTGGTAGAGAGTGCATTACGAAATATTAGTATTGTTGAAGACTTTGACTTTTATGAATTTAAAGTGAGTGTAAAATCTTCTGATGTATTTTTGTCCATTGAAGCTTACAGACAGCTTTCTAAAGTTACTGATTATCCACTACATCTAGGTATTACTGAGGCAGGAACATTTTTACCTGGTAGTATAAAATCGTCTATTGGTTTTGGATCACTTCTTATGAGTGGTATTGGAGATACTGTGAGAGTTTCTTTATCTGATGATCCGGTGCAGGAGATAAAAGTTGGAAATGAAATACTTAAATCACTTAATTTACGAAATAGAGGTGTAAAAATTATTTCCTGTCCATCTTGTGCTCGACAAGCTTTTAATGTCATAGAAACTGTTAAAAAGTTAGAAGTAAGATTATCACACATAAAAACACCAATTTCTCTATCGGTAATTGGATGTGTAGTTAATGGACCAGGTGAGGCAGCACAAACTGATATAGGTATTACTGGTGGAGGCAAGGGTAATAACATGCTTTATTTAAATGGAGTTGAAAGTGAAAAAATATTAAGTGAAGAAGAATATTCTGATTTAAACGATATCATTAAAGAGGCTAACGCTTATTTTAAATTTAACAAAAATAAAGAAGATTTAGAAAAACTAATTAATGATAATTATACCGACAAAGAGATGAAAGATCTAGCAATTGTTGAATTAAATGAGCTTCAAAAAAATCACGAGAGGAATGAAAAAAAAATAAAACTTTTTTTGTTACCCAAGGATGAGGCTGATACCAAAAATGCAATGATAGAAATTAGAGCTGGCACTGGAGGGTTAGAAGCAAGTTTGTTTGCATCAGATTTGTTCAAAATGTATGAAAAGGTTAGTAACAAAAAAAAATGGTTCTTAGAAATAATATCAATTTCTAAAAGTGATGCAGGTGGATTAAAGGAGGTTATTGCATCTGTTAAAGGAAAAAATATTTATTCTACATTAAAATATGAAAGTGGCGTACATAGAGTTCAAAGAGTTCCAGATACAGAGACGCAAGGAAGAGTTCATACGTCTGCCGCTACCGTTGCTGTTTTGCCTGAAGCAGAGGAGGTCGACGTTAAAATAGATGATAAAGATTTAAGGATAGATGTTTTTAGAAGTAGTGGACCAGGAGGTCAAAGTGTTAATACCACCGACTCTGCGGTAAGGATTACACATATACCCACTGGAATAGTTGTTAGTCAACAAGATGAAAAATCCCAGATTAGAAATAAGGAGAAAGGGTTGAAAATTCTTAGATCAAGAATTTATGAATTAGAAAGACAAAAAAGGGATGAAGAAAGATCTAAAGATAGAAAAAGTAAAATAGGATCTGGTGATAGATCAGAAAGAATTAGAACCTACAATTTTCCTCAAGGTAGGGTTACTGATCATAGAATTAACTTAACTTTGCACAAACTTTCAGAATTTATGGAAGGTGAAATCTTTGATGAAATGATAGAAAGTCTAGTTATTCATGCCCAAGAAAATGAGCTGAGCAACATATAATTATGAATTATCATGCAATTTTACAAAAAGGTAAAAATATTTTAAAAAAAAATAATATTCAAAGCCCACATCTTGATGCTGAATTAATTTTATCAAAGGTCACAAACAAAAAAAGAGAAGAAATTTTATTAAACATTAACAACAAATTAAATAATGTTCATCTAAGGAAATTTAGAAATTACTTATTAAGGAGAAAACAAAAAGAACCAATGGCATATATTCTGGGATATAAACATTTCTGGAAATATAAGTTTTTCACTAATAATTCTGTTTTAATTCCGAGGCCAGATACAGAGCTTATAGTAGAGGAGACTTTGAAATATATACCAATTAATCAATCAAAAAAAATATTAGATGTAGGTACTGGTTCAGGATGTATTGTAATTTCTCTTTTAAAAGATAGACCAAAAATATCTAATCCTCCATACATAAATAGTATAGATTTAAACAGATTAGATGATGATATCAAATTCCATGAACCAAGATTAGCTTTGTCAGGTGGTTCTGATGGTTTTAGAGACTTAAAAAAAGTAATAAAAAAAAGTAGAGAATTGTTAAAGATAAACGGAAAATTAATACTAGAAATAGGAAGTGGACAAAAAGATAAAGTAATTAGATTGCTTAATAAATACTGTTATTATGTTAATACAGTGTCTAAAGATTTATCTGGTAATGACAGATGTATAATAAGTACTAAATTAAAATAATGAATAATTTCAAAAACAATCACAGAAGAAACAGGTTTAAATCTAATGGAGATAGAAATTTCAGGAAAAGAAATGGAAATGGACACAAAGGCAACGCAGACTTTAGTAATGGCTCTGATTTTAAAAGAAGGCATCCAGGAAAAAACAATCAAAATGCATCAAAATTAGTTGAGAAATATAATGATCTTGCAAGAGAAGCTTTATCAAACGGAGATAAAATTTTATCTGAAAACTACCTTCAACACTCCGATCATTTTTCTAGGATCCTAATGTCACAAATGGATACAAGATCAACTTTAGATAATAGCACTGAAAATAGTTATAACAATCACGAAGAAGTTCAAAATCAGACAAAAGAAGTAGAAGAACCCAAAACTGAGTGAATTACATTTTTGAAATTAAATTAGATTTTAGAACATCTATTTTAATTTTGTTAACCTCGAATACTTTCCTCTTGTTTCCCTTTAAAATTTTTCCAGATGGCAATTTAAGTTTTTGAGAATTTATTTTTTTTCCATTTTCAATCACCTCATAATGTAAATGTGGACCAGTTGAAAGTCCTGTAGACCCAACATATCCTATTATTTGTCCTTGTTTCACTCTTGCTCCTTTTTTTATTCCTCTAGCAAATTTAGACATATGAGCATATACCGTTTGATAAACTCTGTTATGTTTAATCTTCACGCAATTTCCCCCTCCACCACACCATTGAGCCCTTGTTATTATTCCATCTCCAGATGCTAAAATAGGAGTACCCATTGGTGCTGCGAAATCAGTCCCTGTGTGCATTTTTGTGAAACCTAATATTGGATGTTTTCTTTTTCCAAAAGACGAAGATAACTTTGCACCGTTAATTGGAGTTTTCATTAATGTTTTCCTCATGCTTTTTCCGTTTTCATCAAAATAGTCAATTTTATTTTTTTCATACTCATGTCTATAAAGTTTTAAATCATCATTTTTTAAATTAAGATTTGCAAAAATAATGTTCCCTGTTTCAATTACATTTCCAATATTATTATGAAATTCCTCGTAAATTATTTGAAAACTATCATTTTTCCAAATATCTCTTTGGAAATCGACTTGAAAGCCATACAGTCTAGCAAACTCAATTATTATGCTAGGTTTTATTTTTAAGTTTAATGCAGTTTGATACAAGCTATTTGTGATTGTGCTTTCTTTATAAACAATAAATTTTTTTAGATCCTTTTCAATTATTTTTGAATCAAAGTTTTTATTATCAGTGTGCTTTGGGTTATCCTTATTATCAATTTTAAAAACAATTATTTGCTTTGGTTTTAAAATTTGTAATTTTTTATTTTTTTTAACTGTTTCTAAAAAAAGTTTTTTTTCACTTTTTGAAATATTAATTTTATTAATTATAATTTGATAGTTGTCACCATTTTGAACTACATATTCTATATCTTCAAATCTTTTTTCTAATGATGATGTTATTTTAGTTATAATTTTCTGGACATAAAGATTGTTAAATGTTTTTTTTAAACTTTCATGTTGAACTTTCTTATTATTTTCATAAAAATAAGTAACAAAACTCGCAACAAAAATTAAAAAAATTAACCATATAAAATGTGAAAGTGATTTTGCTTTTCTTTTAATTTTAATAAACACTTTATTTTGATTGTCTAAAAATGCTGATTTATATGACTTTTTAACACATTTTTTGTTTATCTTAAAACTTGATTTATAAATTATTTCCAATATAAGCGTCACACTCAACATATAAAAATGTTATTTATTGGGCTTATTAGCCCAATTAGCTATTTAAGTCGTTAATATTTTAAGAAGAGAAGTGTGGACGGTTAAGGTTACCAAAATTTGTCGTACACACTTCAACATTATACAAGTATTATTCTTAGTATTTGTATAGAAGCTAGTGTGCGCCGTTTTTAAACTTGAGAGTTTGATCATGGCTCAGAACGTACGCTGGCGGCACGCCTTATACATGCAAGTCGAACGAAGTA
>LULI01001578.1_pt1 | contig 14226 bp, 8 predicted proteins | sample 728191 | NCBI WGS metagenome assembly LULI01 (sample SAMN03860293, study PRJNA289734) | marine metagenome | biome: seawater column; feature: ocean; material: water; isolation source: Red Sea water column Station 169 - depth 50m | place: Saudi Arabia: Red Sea | collected 2011-10-15 | depth 50 m | reverse complement strand
CCCCGAGCACGCCGGTGTGCACCGGCTGGTGCGCGACCTCAACCGCACCTACGCCGACTCCGGCGCCCTGTGGGCCCAGGACCACTCCCCCGACGGCTTCGCGTGGATCGACGCCAACGACGCGGGACGCAACGTGTTCTCCTTCGTGCGCCGCGCGCCCGGGCACCCCGACGTGGTGTGCGTGTCGAACTTCTCCGCGGTGCCGCACCACGGCGTGCGGGTCGGCTTCCCGTCGGCCGGTGAGTGGACCGAGGTGCTCAACACCGACGCCGAGGCCTACACCGGCTCCGGGGTCGGCAACTTCGGCGCCGTGACCGCCGTCGAGGGCGACCACCACGGCCACCCGGCCCACGCCGAGCTCAGCCTGCCGCCGTTGGGCACCGTGTGGTTCAGGGCCGCCCGCTGACGGTGGTCGAGCAGCCACCAGTCCAGCTCGCGGGACTCCGCCCACTCCGACTCCTGGCCGAGCTCGGCGCCCATGAAGAGCAGCTGCTTGCCCGGGTGACCCCACATGAAGGCCAGGTAGGCGCGCAGGTTGGCCAGCTGCTGCCACCGGTCGCCGGGCATCTTGCGCAGCAGCGAGCCCTTGCCGTGGACGACCTCGTCGTGGCTGATCGGCAGCACGAAGTTCTCCGACCAGGCGTAGACCAGGGAGAAGGTCATCTCGCCGTGGTGGTAGGCGCGGTGCACGGGCTCGTGGGCCATGTAGGTCAGCGAGTCGTGCATCCAGCCCATGTTCCACTTGAAGCCGAAGCCGAGCCCGCCGCCGGAGGTGGCGCCGCCGGGGACGCGGCGGTAGACGGTGGCGTTCATCTCCTGGAGGAACTGCCCCGCCTCGAGGTTCTCCCGGCCGCCGTACTTGTTCGGCGACCACTCGCCGTCCTTGCGGGAGTAGTCGAGGTAGAGCATCGAGGCGACGCCGTCGACGCGCAGGCCGTCGACGTGGAACTCCTCGCACCAGTAGACCGCGTTGGCGAAGAGGAAGTTGCGCACCTCGGGGCGGCCGAAGTTGAAGATGTGGCTGCCCCACTCCTGGTGCCAGCCGCGCTGGGGGTTGGGGTCCTCGTAGAGCGGGGTGCCGTCGAAGCGGGCCAGCGCCCACTCGTCGGTGGCGAAGTGGCCCGGGACCCAGTCCAGGATCACGCCGATGCCGGCCTGGTGCAGCCGGTCGACGAGCAGGCGGAAGCCGTCGGGGTCGCCGAAGCGGCTGTCCGGGGCGAAGTAGGAGGTGACGTGGTAGCCCCAGGAGCCGCCGAAGGGGTGTTGCATCACCGGCATCAGCTCCACGTGGGTGAAGCCGAGGTCCTGCACGTAGGCGACCAGGTCGGTGGCCAGCTGGTCCCACGACCAGGTGCTGCCGTCGTAGTTGCGGCGCCACGACGCGAGGTGCAGCTCGTAGACGCTCATCGGGGCGCTGACCGGCGGGGTGTCGGCGCGGGTGGTCATCCACTCCTCGTCGCCCCAGGTGTAGTCGGAGGCGAAGACCTTCGAGGCGGTGCTCGCGGGCGGCTCGGCCCACTGCGCCAGCGGGTCGGCCTTCTCGCGCCAGTGGCCGTCCTGGCCCAGGATCGCGAACTTGTACGCCGTCCCCGACCCGACGCCGGGCACGAACAGCTCCCACACGCCCGACGTCCCGAGCTGCCGCATCGGGTGCGCCCGACCGTCCCAGGAGTTGGCGTCGCAGGTGAGCCGGACCCCGCGGGCGGACGGCGCCCACACCGCGAACGAGGTGCCCTCGATCGCCCGCCCGTCGCCGCCCTCGTAGGTGCGGACGTGGGCGCCCAGGACGGTCCACAGCTGCTCGTGGCGTCCCTCGTTGACCAGGTGCAGGTCGACCTCGCCGAGGGTGGGGAGGAAGCGGTAGGGGTCCTCCAGGACGAGCGGCTCGCCGTCGTAGGCGACGGCGAGGAGGTAGTCGGGGACCTCGGCGACCGGGAGGACACCGACCCAGACACCCTCGTGCTCGTGGGTGAGCGCCACCTCGCCGAAGTCGCCGGTGACGCTGACCCGCGAGGCCAACGGGCGCAGGGCGCGGACCGTGACGGCACCGTCGTGCAGGTGCGGGCCGAGGACGGCGTGCGGGTGGCCGTGCTCGCCGCGGACGAGCTGGTCGAGCTCCTCGACGGGGACCGGGCGGGGGCCCGGGTCGTGGCCGGACGGGGGAGTGCTGGAGGTGGTCATGCGGCTCCGATCTCGGCCACGGCCTGCAGCGGGATCTCCACCCAGGTCGGCCGGTTGCGGGTCTCGTAGACGGTCTCGTAGACGGCCTTGTCGGCGACGTAGGCCTCCACGAGCGTGCGCTGCTCGGGGCTGATGTCGCCGCCGGCGTACGCGACGAGGAAGTGGTTCTTGGCGCGGTTGGCCCACTCCTGTGCCTTGGCGGCGCGCACCTCGGCGCCGTCGGGGTCGTCCTCGGCCCAGGTGCGCTCGACGACCCGCGGGGCGTAGTCGAAGGAGCGCAGCATGCCGGCGACGTCGCGCCAGGGGCAGTCGGGCAGCAGGCGCTCGGCCAGCGGCTTGGCCGGCTCGCCCTCGAAGTCGACGATCTTCCAGCCCAGCGAGGTGCGCAGGGTCTGGCCGAGGTGCAGGTCGCCGTGGACGCGGTGGACCGCGACCTCCCCTAGCGCGGCGACGCGGTCGAAGAGCCGCTCGAGGGCCTCGCGGTGCGGGGCCAGTTTGGGCGCCGCGGCCACGGCGGCGGGGAGCCGGTCCCCCATCCGCTCGGCGATCTCGCGGGCCGGCACGTCGCTCTCACCGAAGTGCTCGACGAGCAGGTCGTGCACGGCACGCAGAGTCAGCCCGAGCCGGGTGGCCTCGCCGGCGAAGTCGCCGCCCGCGGCCGAGGCGTGCAGCTCGGGGTCGGAGAAGAGGTTGCGGACGCTGGCCAGGGCGAGGTCCCACCCGTCGGAGGCGGTCCGGAGGAACTGCTGCAGCATCGCGAGCTGCACCACCTCGCCGGACTCCGGGTCGTCGGGGTCCACGGAGTCGGGGTCGACCCAGTCGACCCAGCCGAAGAGGTGCGCGACGTCGGGGGACTCCGCACGGCTGAGGACCTCGTGGACCTGCACGTCCGGGTTGACCCCGGCCGTCACCTTGCGGAACACCTTGAGCAGCGCGTCCTCCCCGAAGGCCACCGAGGAGTTGGACTGCTCGCCGGAGAACAGCGTCGAGTGCGCGGTCAGGTCGAGGTCGTGGCCGGGCAGCCGGTGGAAGGCCAGCGAGCTGTGGTGGTCGACGAGGTTGCCGCCCGGCTCGGCGGCCGCGGCGTGGAACGCGTGCTGCCACCGGGCCATCGCCTCGCGGTCGTGCAGGGCGTCGTAGGCGTGCACCCACCCGAGGCCCGGCTCCTCCCACCAGCCGACGAAGGCGTGGTCGAGGCGGGACTCGGCCTCGGCGTAGAGCGACAACGGCACCTGGTAGCGCTCGACCTCGTCGACGGCGCCCGCAGGCACGTCGGAGTAGGTCAGCTCGACCAGGTGCAGCGCCACGCGGGGCTCGACGGTCGGGTCACCGGGGACCTCCCCGATGCGGCGTACGCCGGTGACGGTGAAGGGGCGGCCCTTCCCCCCGAACCAGCGGGTGCGGACGAGGTAGTCGGCCAGCACCTGGCGGTCCAGGTGGTCCGAGGCCAGGCTCAGGCCCGGGCCGGTGGTCTCCGGCGTGGTCTCTGGGGTGTGCTCGGAAGAGGTCACAGCAACTGGTCCTCCTCGAGGTGCTCGAGCGCGGTCAGCCGGAACCAGTAGAAGCCGTAGCCGGCCAGGGTCAGCAGGTAGGGCAGCTCGCCGATCGTGGGGAACGGGACGTTGCCGAGCAGCTCCACCGGGCGCCGGCCCTCGAAGCGGCGCAGGTCGAGCTCGACGGGCTGGGGGAACCGGGAGAGGTTGTTGACGCAGAGGATGACGTCCTCCTCGCCGGTCTCCGGGTCGGTCCACTCGCGCACGTAGGACAGCACGCAGGAGTTGGAGCCGCCGAGGTCGTGGAACTCCCCGAGCCCGAAGGCCGGGTGGTGGCGGCGGGCCGCGAGCATCCGGCGCGTCCAGTGCAGCAGCGAGGAGGGGTTCTCCATCTGCGCCTCGACGTTCACCGACTCGTAGCCGTAGATCGCGTCCTGCACGACCGGCAGGTCCAGGCGACCCGGGTTGGCCGAGGAGAACCCGGCGTTGCGGTCGCCGGTCCACTGCATCGGGGTGCGGACGCCGTCGCGGTCACCGAGCCAGATGTTGTCGCCCATCCCGATCTCGTCGCCGTAGTAGAGGACCGGGGAGCCGGGCAGCGAGAGCAGCAGCGCGTTGAAGAGCTCGATCTGGTTGGTGTCGTTGTCCAGAAGCGGCGCCAGTCGCCGTCGGATGCCGATGTTGGCCTTCATCCGCGGGTCCTTGGCGTACTCCTGCCACATGTAGTCGCGGTCCTCGTCGGTGACCATCTCCAGGGTCAGTTCGTCGTGGTTGCGCAGGAAGATGCCCCACTGGCAGTTGTCGGGGATGCGCGGTGTCTGCTCGAGGATCTCCGAGATCGGGTATCGCGACTCCCGGCGCACCGCCATGAAGATGCGGCCTCGCACAGCAGCACCCGGCCGGGGTACTCCTCGTCGACGACCCGGCGGACCTTCTTGAGGAAGTCGTGGGTCTCGGGGAGGTTCTCGCCGTTGGTCCCGGGGCGCTCGTAGAGGTAGGGGACCGCGTCGAGCCGGAAGCCGTCCAGCCCCATGTCCAGCCAGAAGCGCAGCGCGTCGATCATCGCGTCGTGCACGGCCGGGTTGTCGAAGTTGAGGTCGGGCTGGTGGTGGAAGAAGCGGTGCCAGTAGTACTGCTGGCGCACCGGGTCCCACGTCCAGTTCGACGGCTCGGTGTCGACGAAGATGATCCGGGCTTCCTGGTAGAGCTCGTCGGTGTCGGACCACACGTAGAAGTCGCCGTACGGCCCGTCCGGGTCGCTGCGGCTGGCCTGGAACCACGGGTGCTGGTCGCTGGTGTGGTTCATGACGAAGTCGATGATCACGCGGATGCCGCGGGCGTGCGCCTCGTCCAGGAAGGTCTGGAAGTCCTCGATCGTGCCGACCGCGGGCAGGACCCCGTTGTAGTCGGCCACGTCGTACCCGCCGTCGCGCAGCGGCGAGGGGAAGAACGGCGGCACCCACAGGCAGTCGACGCCGAGCCACTCGAGGTAGTCGAGCTTCTCGATGAGCCCGGCGAAGTCGCCGGTGCCGTCGGCGTTGGAGTCGCGGAAGGACCGGACGAGGACCTCGTAGAAGACCGCGGTCTTGAACCAGTCCGGCTGCGGGCGGCTGGCCTCCTCGACGTCGACCCCGGAGGCGGTCGTCTCGTGGACGGGGGCGTGCTTGCTCATGCGCCCCTCCTGACCGTCAGCACGTGGGCCGGCTCGTGGTGGGGGTCCAGGCGCACGTAGTTGTGCTGGCCCCAGGACCAGTCCTGGTGGGTGATCCCGTCGTGGACCACGAAGCGCTCGCCCCAGTCCATGCCCAGGGCGGGCAGGTCGAGGTGGACGGTGGTCTCCCGGGTGGCGTGCGGGTCGAGGTTGATCACCACCACGACGGTGTCGCTGTCGGGGTCGCCGACGACCGCCTGCTTGGCGAAGACCAGGATGTTCTCGTCGTCGCTGGAGTGGATGGTCAGGTTGCGCAGCAGCTGGAGCGAGCGGTGCTCGCGGCGCAGCTCGTTGAGTCGGGTGAGGTACGGCGTGAGCATGCGGCCCTCGGCCTCGCCGGCTTGACGGCCACGTGCTCGAACAGCTCGTAGCCGGCGTACACGCCCCAGCTCGGCGAGCTGGTCGCCGCCAGCGCGGCGCGGACCTTGAAGGCGGCCGGTCCGCCGTACTGCAGGTAGGCGTGGAGGATGTCGGGGGTGTTGACGAAGAAGTTCGGCCGCATCAGGTGGTCGGACTCCGTCGAGAGCTCGCGGAGGTACTCCTCGATCTCCCACTTCGCGGTGCGCCAGGTGAAGTAGGTGTAGCTCTGGTGGAAGCCGACCGCACCCAGGCCGTGCATCATCGCCGGACGGGTGAAGGCCTCGGACAGGAACAGCACGTCGGGGTCGGTGCGCCGCACCTCCCTCAGCAGCCACTCCCAGAACGCGACCGGCTTGGTGTGCGGGTTGTCGACGCGGAAGATCCGCACGCCGTGGGACATCCACAGCTTCACCACGCGCAGCACCTCGCGGCAGATGCCCGTGGGGTCGTTGTCGAAGTTGAGCGGGTAGATGTCCTGGTACTTCTTGGGCGGGTTCTCGGCGTAGGCGATCGAGCCGTCGGCCCGGGTGGTGAAGAACTGCGGGTGGGTGGTGACCCACGGGTGGTCCGGGGCGGCCTGGAGCGCCAGGTCCAGGGCCACCTCGAGGCCGAGCTCGCCGGCGCGGGCCACGAAGGCGTCGAAGTCGTCCATCGTCCCGAGGTCGGGGTGGATCGCGTCGTGGCCGCCGTCCTTGGACCCGATGGCCCACGGCGAGCCGGTGTCGTCGGGGCTGGGGGTGAGGGTGTTGTTGGGGCCCTTGCGGTTGACCTCGCCGATGGGGTGGATCGGCGGCAGGTAGATGACGTCGAAGCCTGCCGCAGCCACGGCGTCGAGCCGCTCCGCAGCGGTCCGGAAGGTGCCGGAGGTGATCTTCCCGGTCTTCGGGTCCTTGGTCGCGCCCTCGCTGCGCGGGAAGAACTCGTACCAGCTGCCGAAGAGCGCGCGCTGCCGGTCGGCGTACGCCGGGTACGGGCCCTCGACGGTGACCAGCTCGCGCAGCGGGTGCTCGAGCAGCACCTGCGCCAGCTCGGGGTCGCGGAGCGCGGCGAGGCGGGCCGCCGCGGGACGCTGGGTGTCCTGCGCCGCGAGCACGGCGCCCTCGAGGACCTCGCGGGCCCGCGTGTCCGTGGGGTCCAGGGAGCCGAGGACGCGCTCGAAGAGCAGCCGGCCCTCGAGGAACATCAGCTCCACGTCGACGCCGGCGGGGATCTTGATCCCGGCGTCGTGCTGCCAGGTCGCGAGCGGGTCGGACCACGCCTGCACCTCGAAGCTCCAGGCCCCCTCGACGTCGGGGGTCACCCAGGCCTCGTGCAGGTCGGGCACCTCGGCATGCTTGACCATCCGCACCGGCGCCCGACGGGCCCCGGACGGGTCGGTCAGCACCACCTCGGCGGAGAGCTTGTCGTGCCCTTCCCTGAAGACCGTCGCGGAGACCTTGAAGGGCTCGCCGACGGTCGCCTTGGCAGGTTGCCGACCGAGGTCCACCAGCGGCATCACGTTCATGACGGGGATGCGTCCGACCATGCCCACTAGCCAAGCGGCTGGGCCCCCCTCACGCAAACACCCTCCCGGAGAGCGCGCCTCCGGGGGTCGATGACCGTCGTCGGATGCCGAACCGGCGCGCCCCACGAGGGACGCGCCGGTTCGGCGTGCTGGGTGGCTCGGTGGGCTACTTCTTGAACACCTGCAGCTCGGCCGCGTGGACGACGGTGCCGCGCTCGGAGCCCGTGGCGCAGTCGGTCGTGGTGATCGGGTCGTTGTCCAGCTCACCGGCGTACCCGGCGAACCCGGTGCACTGGTTGTTGAGGACGACGAGCCGCACGGCCGAGGCCTTGGTGGGCTTGAACGAGAACGACCGCATGGCCTGCTTGGGTGCCGTCGGGCGGGGGCGCACGGCCGGGAAGGCATCGGACGTGGAGGTGAGGACGCGCTTCCACTTCGCCTTGCCGCTGGTGCAGCCCTTGACGCAGACCTCGATGGCGAACTGCCGCAGCGCGGTGAAGCGCGAGTTGGACAGCTGGTCGATGTCGTCGGCGCCGTCGACGGGGTTCAGCAGCGCGCTGACCTGGACGCGACGGATCTTCGACTTCTTGCCCGCGAGGTCGACGGCCACGAACGGCTTGGACTCGTCGACGTTGGCCTCGGTCACGCCGGCCCAGTTGGTGTCCTCGGTGCCGTCGATGAGCGCCTCGGTCTTCAGCGAGCCGGCGGTGGCGTCGATGACCTTGGCGCCGGCGGCCGACGCGGCCAGGTTGACGGCCTCGGGGAGCTTCACCGTGCGCTTCTGGCCCGCCTTGACGGTGAGGCCGAACCGGTGGAAGCCGCCCTTGGGCGAGACGTAGAGCAGGTCGTAGCTGCCCGGCGCCATCGTCGCGGTCGCCTTGGTCCTCGTCTTCGGGAACGTGTCGGCCAGCGGCGAGGTGCGCGCCTCGAACATGCCGACGTAGACCGAGCCCGGACCCGAGCCGCCCTTGAACGTCACGGTGGCGTTGCCGCCCTTGGGCGAGGCGAAGCCGCCGGTGACGTCGTTCTCGTCGGCCGGGTCGATGCTGGCGTTCTTGCCCATGCCGCGGCGGGCGAACGCCTGCCACATGACCTTGGTGTTCTCGCCGCCGAAGCGCATCCGGTCGGCGGCCAGCATCGCGTCACGCGCGTCGAGCATCGACGTGCTGCCCTGCTGGAGCAGGAACGAGTCGAACATCAGCTGGATCCAGCGTCGGTTGCCCGGGCAGTACTGCGGGGCCACGGGGGAGGCGACGTCGGTGCCCTGGGCGCACTCGAGCTGGAGCGACTTGTTCTTGTACGGGTACTGCTTGTTCCACTTCTTCACCAGCGCCTGGCGGACCTCCCACTGGGTGCCGCTCCAGATCTCGCCGTCGGCGTGGACCTGGACACCGGTGGTGTCGTAGCCGTAGTTGGAGTAGTTCAGCGGGTTCTTGTTGATCGCGAAGTTGCGGATCGCGGTCTTCTTGTTGCCCGTGGCGTACACACCGACGGCGAAGATGTTGCCGCCGTTCTTGTAGCCGTGGCTGAACTGGTACTCAGCGGCGGTCAGGTCGCCCCACGACTCGCCCATCGCGCCACCCTGCTGGGAGCCGATGCCCTCGTCCGGGCCGGCGATCATCCGGTTGGAGATGGCATGGGTGTACTCGTGGCCGACGATGCCCATGTCCAGTGAACCGTCGGTGCACGGCGCGTAGAACGCGCCGGCGGCCGGCTGGAAGAGGTACTGGTTGGTGATGCCGGGGACGCCGTCCTGCAGGGTGATCTGATTGGCGTTGTTGCGGCCCGTGGCGACGCCGGTGGCCTCGAAGACCGGGCTGGTCAGAGCACCGGCCTGCACGTTGCCGACCTCCATGTCGGCCGGGACGCCGCCGCGACCGAAGTTGTCGAGCTGGAGGTTGTAGTTGGCCTCGGTGAAGCCGAGGTAGTAGCTGTAGTCGTGCATCCGGTTGTGGGACACGAACAGGTTGCCGGTGGCGAAGTCGATGTCGTTGCCGCCCGGCACCAGGTTGGTCGGGTCGCAGGCCGACTCGTTCCACGCGTCGGTGAACTCACCGGTGTAGGTGCGGGTGGGGGATACCGGCGCCTGCAGCAGGCCGCCCGGGGTGAGCGGGCTGGCCCAGGCCTCGTGGGTGTTGGCGTTGTTGCCGATGGTCGTCATCGACGACGCGCCGGCCACGTTGACCTGGTCCCACACGAAGGGGGAGGCCACGTTGGCGAACGGGCCGCTGGGCATCGTGCAGTCGGCGGTCTCGACCCAGCAACCGATGACGTCGTTGCCGGGGGTCTTGCCGATCTTGGTCGACGACATCGACGGGTTGGCCGGGAAGTAGCTCCAGGTCGGGTCGAAGCCGAGGCCACCACCGACACCGGGGGTGCCGGTGTCGCTCGTGGCGACGAGGAGCGCGTACGCGCCGATGACCGCCGAGGCGTCGTCGAAGGGGCAGACCTGGGCGCTGTAGACGCCGGCCTTGAGCGGCTCCGGGGACGTCCAGGTGACGACCTCGGGGCTGGTGAGCAGGTCACCGGTGTAGAGGAGCTGGTCCTTGGGGCCGAAGAACTTCACCACGACGTCGTCGACGGGCAGGGCCAACGCCGCGGCGTTGAAGGTGGTGGTCAGGTCGTCGGTGAGCTCGAAGGGGTGCTTCGGGCCGCACTCGGTGTTGCTGAAGGTGCCCTGGTAGACCTCCTGGACCGAGTCGTTCTCGACCTGGTGGGCGCGGTGCAGGACGTCGCCGGTGACGGCGTCGACCATGAGGGTGTAGGCGAAGGCGAGGCCGTCCTGGTTGTCCACGACGTTGGCCTCGTAGACCGGACGCACGGTGCCGTCGGCCAGCGCGAACGCGCGCAGGCGGACCTGCTGCTGCTCGGAGAAGCCGGGCACGGCGAGACGCGTCCAGGGGGCGACCGAGCCGACGGCGCGGTCGACGACGGTGCCGATCTTCTTCAGCGTGGAGGCGGTGATGGAGCGGCCGACGTTGCCGGCGGCCTCGACCCAGGCCTCGAGCGGGGTCAGCGTCGCGGCCGGAGCCGTCTGCGTCGTACGGACCAGGGAGGAGGAGACGTAGGCGATCTCGCCACCGGAGACACCGACGGTCACCATCGAGCCGAGCGCGGGGGAGAGGTCGCCGAAGCGCTGGCGGAACAGCACGGCGTGCCCGGCCGGGGCGGTCCCGGGCGTGCCGAAGTCGTTCCAGCGCAGGGTGACGGCGCCGAGGCGGTCGGCGGCGCTGCGCTGGGCCGCGGTGGGCAGGACGCTGCCGCGCAGGTCGAGGTCGGACAGGCCGGGCACGGTGTCGCCGAGGGTGGCGACCACGCCGTCGACGATGTGCGGCAGGTCGGTGGTGGCGACCGTCGAGGGGGCGGCCAGGGCGGGGATCTGCGCGAGGCCCGGGACCAGGGTGGCGGTCATCAGGGCGAGGGCGGCCGTCTTGCGGCGCCGTGCGCGGGAGGGGGTGTTGGGCATGGCCTGCTCAACGGCTCCGGGGACCGGTGGTTATGCGGACGGGGGCATGAAACGCGGAGTTCACAGGAACACGAGTGGTCCAGAGGTCTTGGATCGTTCAAGTGATCGCGTTAGCGTTCGCCCGTGCGTGCCATCCGACGGTTCACCGTCCGCCCCGTCCTGCCCCCCGAGCTGGCTCCGCTCAGCGACCTGGCGCTCAACCTGCGCTGGTCCTGGCACCCGCCGACCCAGGATGTCTTCGCGGCCGTGGACCCCGAGCTGTGGGAGTCCTCCGGGCGCGACCCGATGCGGCTGCTGGGCTCGGTCTCCCGCGAGCGCTTCGAGGAGCTGGCCGGAGACGAGGCCTTCCGGGCTCGGCTCGAGGAGGCCCGGGCGGACCTGGACGCCTACCTGGCCGGCGACCGGTGGTTCCAGCGCACGGCTGCCGCGGACCCCGGGATGCCCCGGGCCATCGGCTACTTCTCCCCGGAGTTCGGCATCACCGCCGTGCTCCCGCAGTACTCCGGCGGCCTCGGGATCCTCGCGGGCGACCACCTCAAGGCCGCCAGCGACCTCGGCGTGCCGATCATCGGCGTCGGTCTGCTCTACCGCCACGGCTACTTCAAGCAGTCGCTCTCCCGCGAGGGCTGGCAGCAGGAGACCTACCCCGTGCTCGACCCCGACGAGCTCCCGATCTCGGTGCTGCGCGAGCCCACCGGGGAGCCCGCGACCATCTCCATCGCCATGCCCGGCGGCACGGACCTGCTGGCCCGGATCTGGGTGGCACGCGTCGGACGCGTGCCGCTGCTCATGCTCGACACCGACGTGGAGGGCAACAGCCAGCAGTACGTCGACGTGACCGACCGCCTCTACGGCGGCAACTCCGAGCACCGGCTGCGCCAGGAGCTGCTGCTCGGCATCGGCGGGGTCAAGGCGCTGCGGGCGTTCTCGCGCATCACCGGGCACGAGGCGCCCGAGGTCTTCCACACCAACGAGGGTCACGCGGGGTTCCTGGGACTGGAGCGCATCCGCGAGCTCACCGTCGACCCCGCCGGGCCGGGCCTGGACTTCGACACCGCGCTCGAGGTCGGACGCGCCTCGACGGTGTTCACCACGCACCCGCCGGTGCCCGCCGGGATCGACCGGTTCCCCCGGTCGCTCGTCGAGCAGTACTTCGCCGACGCCGGCGCCTGCCCGGGCGTCCCCGTCGAGCGGATCCTGGCGCTGGGCGCCGAGGACTACGAGGGCGGCGACCCGGCGGTGTTCAACATGGCCGTCATGGGCTTCCGCCTGGCCCCGCGCTCTACGACCTCATCGAGAACGAGGTCGCCCCGCGGTTCTACGACGTCGACGCCTTCTGGGACGTCGTGGACTCGATCCCCGGCGAGGCGGTGTGGTCGACCAAGCGGGTGCTGCGCCAGCGGCTCGTCGAGGACGCCCGTCGTCGCTTGGCCAAGTCGTGGACCAAGCGGGGTGCGGCCAGCGCCGAGCTCGCCTGGATCGACGACGCGCTGGACCCTGACGTGCTGACCATGGGCTTCGCGCGGCGCGCCGCGTCGTACAAGCGTCTGACGCTGATGATGCGCGACCCCGAGCGGCTCAAGCGGCTGCTGCTCGACCCCGACCGCCCCGTCCAGCTGGTGATCGCCGGCAAGGCGCATCCGGCCGACGACGGCGGCAAGAAGCTCATCCAGGACATCGTCCGGCTCTCCGACGACCCCGAGATCCGGCACCGCATCGTCTTCCTGCCCAACTACGACATCGCCATGGCCCAGCCCCTCTACCCCGGCTGCGACGTCTGGCTCAACAACCCGCTGCGCCCCTACGAGGCCTGCGGCAAGTCCGGGATGAAGGCGACGCTCAACGGCGGGCTGAACCTCTCGGTGCTCGACGGCTGGTGGGACGAGTGGTACGACGGTGAGAACGGCTGGGCCATCCCGACCGCCGACGGGGTGGAGGACGTCGATCGACGTGACGACCTCGAGGCCGCCGCGCTCTACGACCTCATCGAGAACGAGGTCGCCCCGCGGTTCTACGACGTCGACGCCTCCGGGGTCCCGACCCGCTGGCTGGAGATGGTCCGCCACACGCTGAAGTCGCTGGGCCCCAAGGTGCTCGCGACCCGGATGGTGCGCGACTACGTCCGCCAGCTCTACGCACCCGCCGCCGCGACCGCCCGCGCGCTCAACAGCGACTACGCGGGCGCGGTCGACCTGGCCGCGTGGAAGAAGCGGGTGCTCGAGGCCTGGCCCGGCGTCCGTGTCGAGCACGTCGAGTCCAGCGGGGTGGGTGACTCACCGGAGGTCGGCGCGCTGATGTCGACCCGCGCCTTCGTCGCGCTCGGCTCGCTGTCACCCGAGGACGTCGAGGTGCAGCTGGTCCACGGCCGCGCCACCGCCGAGGACGAGCTCCTCGACGCCCGGACCTCCCTGCTCACCCTGGCCGAGAGTTACGAGGGCGGGCGGCACCGCTTCGCACCACGACCGAGCGGCGCCCGATCGAGATCCGGTCCCCGGCCTCGACCCGGGCGCCCTCGTCGAGCTTGACGTCGGTCGACAGCACGACCTCACCGCGCTGCACCCAGTCGTTCTCCGGCAGGTGCACGCTCTGGGGCAGCCAGCCACTGTTGAACCACAGCATGAACGAGCGGTCGACCTGTTGCTCGCCGCGCGGGCCGGGGGCTCGCAAGGGCGCGCCGGACACGAACATGCCGATCGTGCGCAGGTCGTGGTCGTACCAGTCCTCCTCGCGCATCTCGCGCCCCGAGGGGTGCAGCCAGGCCAGGTCCTTCGGACCGCCCTTGATCGTGGGGCGCCCCTCGAACCAGTGCCGCTGGCGCAGCGCCGGGTGGTCGCGGCGCAGTCGCAGCGCGGTCTTCGTGACCTCGTAGACGTCGAGCCAGGCGTCCTCGGCGGACCAGTCGACCCAGGAGGTCTCGTTGTCCTGGCAGTAGGCGTTGTTGTTGCCGCGCTGGGTACGCCCGCGCTCGTCGCCCGCGGTGATCATCGGCACGCCGTTGGACAGGCACAGGGTCGCCATCATGTTGGCCGCCTGACGACGGCGTACGGCGACGAGGGCCGGGTCGTCGGTCTCGCCCTCCACCCCGTGGTTCCACGAGCGGTTGTTGTCGGTGCCGTCGCGGTTGTCCTCGCCGTTGGCCTCGTTGTGCTTGTGCTCGTAGGTCACCAGATCGCGCAGGGTGAAGCCGTCGTGCGCGGTGACGAAGTTGATGGAGTTGTAGGCCGAGCGCCCGTCGTCGGCGTAGAGGTCCGAGGAGCCTGCGAGGCGGGTGGCGACGGTGCGGGGCCCCGAGGTGTGGTTGCGCCAGAAGTCGCGGATCTCGTCGCGGTACTGGTCGTTCCACTCCACCCACGGCGGCGGCATGCCTCCGACGAGGTAGCCGTCCATCGAGGCGTCCCACGGCTCGGCGATGAGCTTCACGTGCCGCAGGATGGGGTCCTGGCCGATGGCGACCAGCAGGTCGGAGTTCATGTCGATGTCGTAGCCGGTGCGGGTCAGCGCCGACATCAGG
>LULI01000585.1_pt1 | contig 14234 bp, 15 predicted proteins | sample 728191 | NCBI WGS metagenome assembly LULI01 (sample SAMN03860293, study PRJNA289734) | marine metagenome | biome: seawater column; feature: ocean; material: water; isolation source: Red Sea water column Station 169 - depth 50m | place: Saudi Arabia: Red Sea | collected 2011-10-15 | depth 50 m | reverse complement strand
AGGAGTAGGAAAGTCTGGAATTATTGCAAAAAAGATTTCGTCAACACTTGCATCAGTTGGTACACCATCATTTTATGTAGATGCTAGTTCATGTTCACACGGGGATCTGGGTCAGATCAGTTCAAATGATGTTCTAATATTAATTAGCAATAGTGGAGAGTCTTCAGAGTTAAAGAATATAATACAATATGCGAATAGAAATAAAAACATTACTCTTATTGGAATAGTTTCAAAAAAAAATTCTTTGCTGTTCAAAGCCTCAGATATAAAAATACTTTTGCCAGAGGTTAAAGAAGCTGGACCAGGAAATATGGTGCCAACCTCATCTACAATTATGCAATTGGCTATTGGAGATGCAATTGCTATATCTACTATGCGAATAAAAAAATTCGGGGAAAAAGAATTCAAGAGATTTCATCCTTCAGGAAGTTTGGGAGCGAGATTAAAAACCGTAGAGGACTTAATGCTAAAAGGGAAAAAAATACCATTTATAAGTGAAAATTCTGGTATGAAGACTGCTCTTAAAATTATAACTAAAAAGAAACTTGGTGTTCTTGTAGTTCAAAATTCAAAGAAAAAAACAAATGGTATAATTACAGACGGTCAGTTAAGAAGAGTTAGTGAAAAAGTTGATAACTTTAAAGATTTAAAAGTTAAAGATGTAATGACAAAGAATCCAATATCTATTGATATGCAGGTTTTAGCAGCAAAAGCTCTTTCTTTAATGAACTCAAAAAAAATTACATCACTGTGTGTACATAATAAAAATAAAAAAAAAACTGTGGGAATAATACATATACATAATATTTTAGAGAGTAATATTCAATAATGTATAAAAAAATCTACCTACAACTGACACTAAGTTTATTAATAGTATTAATTATCACAATCACTTATTTGGTATATTTCAAAAGCGACGATAAAATTACTGTTAATGAAAAAAATGATAAAACTATTTTGAAGGATGCCTCTGAAAATCTTATTAGTGATTTATTCTATAAATCAGAAGATAAAGATGGTAATAAATATGAAATTAAATCAAAAAACGGTGTTATAAGTCAAAAAAGAGCAAATCTGATTTCAATGAATGATGTTTCTGCAACAGTTTTTTTAAATGATGGTGGAAAGATATTTATTGTATCCGACTCAGCTAGCTATGATAGTAATAACAATGATACCTTATTCAAAGGCTCTGTTAAAATGAATTATAACGACCACACCATAAAATCAAATTATATTGATTTGTCTTTCGAAGAAAATAAAGCAATAATATATGAAAACATTAATTACAATAGTAATTTATCTAAACTTGAAAAAAACTATTTTAAAAAATGGCAATAATTAAAAAATTTCGTATCAAAAGTTTTAAAAATAAAAAAACGTTATTAGAATTAAAAAATTTAAGCCTATCTTTTGGAGAAAGACAAGTCCTTGAGAACATTAACTTTGAGATAAATGAAGGAGAAATACTTGGTATGCTCGGACCAAATGGTGTGGGGAAATCTACAATATTCAACCTTATAACGGGTCTAATAAAACCGAATTCCGGAGACATATATATAAAAAATGAAAAAATAAATGATTATCCAATATTTGTAAGAACATCTAAGTTTAAAATAGGTTACGTTCCTCAATATGGAGGTTTTTTTCACGATTTAACATTGGTAGATAATTTAAAAGCAGTGTCAGAGATTTTAATTAAAGACCCAAGAGATAGAATTGAAAAAATAAATTATTTAATCTCTAAATTTGACCTTGGACAAATCAGCTCCATTAAAGCAAAATTTTTATCTGGTGGCCAAAAAAAAAAATTGGTCATAGCTATGGCTCTATTAGGAGAACCAGAATTATTACTTCTGGACGAATGTTTTGCAGCACTTGATGTAATGACTATCAAAATGTTGCAACAAATAATTGTTAATTTGCAATCTGAAAATAGAATAACGATATGTATTTGTGATCATCAAGCTAGAGACCTGCTCACTTGTGTTGATGTTGCAATTGTGTTATCTGATGGCAAGGTAATTGCAAAAGGATCGCCCTCCGAACTTGTCAAAAATCAAAATGCAATCAACGCATATTTTGGGGACTCATTTAAATTTAGTTAAATAAATGAAAAAATTGGTGATTAATAATAAAATTAATAATTTTAATAAAACTATATCTGTTGATGGTGACAAAAGTATATCCATTAGATCTTTACTTTTAGGCTCACAATCTTATGGGATTTGTAAAATAAAAAATTTGCCAAATTCTGAGGATGTTTTGCATACTATAAATGGATTAAGAAAACTTGGAGTAAAAATAACTTTTAATAATAACGTATGTTCTCTCACAGGAAATGGGCTAGGAAGTTTCAAAATCAATAATAGAGTTACTATTGATGCTGGAAACTCAGGGACATTTGCGAGACTTTTATTAGGTTTATTAATTAAAGGAACGCATAAAGTTAAATTGATAGGTGACAAAAGTTTGTCAAGGAGAGATTTCTTGAGAATTAGTGAACCCTTGCAAAAATTTGGTTCTAATTTCATTTTAAACAATAAAGGAGGATTGCCAATTGAAATTCACGCCTCTGAGTTAATTAAACCAATTCAATACAAAGAAACTAGAGGATCTGCACAGTGTAAAAGTTCTGTTATGCTTGCAGCTTTAAATTCACCAGGTAAAACTATTATAGAGGCTAAAAAATCAAGAGATCATACAGAGTTATTTTTTAAATATCTTAAACTGCCGATTAAAATAAAAAGAAAAAAAGAGTTTGATATAATCCAAATTGAAGGAGAAAAACAGTTTTGTTCTTTCAAATATCAAATACCGGGTGATATTAGCTCCAGTTCATTTTTCGTGGTTTTAACTATTTTGTCAAAAAAATCAAAACTTAAAATTAAAAATGTAAATGTTAATCCGTCACGAATTGGATTTATTAAAATAATTAATAAGATGGGAGGAAAAGTAAGAATACAGAATAAGAGAAAAGTTTGTGGAGAGTACGTTGCTGATTTGCATATTAAAAGTCAAAAAAAAATTAAATCTATTAATTGTCCAGTAAAATTTAATACATTAAGACAATTTTAAAAAATAATACTTTAAAAATATACGGAAACCCTAAATTAAAAATAAAAAAAGAAATTAAAATAAAAAACTATTACAAAGACCACAGAATATTTATGACATCTGTCATTGGAGGGTTAGTTTCTGGTGGTAAATGGACAATTCACGATGTAAATTCTTACAGAAGTTCTTTTCCATCGTTTATGAATATTCTTCGTAAAATCGGCTTTAATGCTACATATAGATAGAAAAGATCATATATGCAAAATAAATAATCTTGATTAATTTAACAATTTTATCTAAAACCTCTAAAAAAAATAAAACTATTAATGGAAATTTATAAAGAGAGTAATTCACCGGCTTCAAAAGAATTTGAGAAATTGTTGGATAATCAGATTTCTAAAACAAAAAATTTAGTTGAAGGTAAAATCATAGAGGGAACTGTTACTAAAATAGGTGAAAAATATATATTCCTTTTTATTGAAGGATTAAAGTCTGAACCAGTTGTAGATATAAATGAATTAAAAACTTTAGGACAAAGTGAAAAAGTTAAAATTGGTGAAAAAATACAAGTTTTATTGGAAAGAATTGAAGATAAAAATGGTGAGGGTATCGTTTCAGCTAGTAAAGCTCAAAAAATTAAAGGTTGGGATATCTTAGTTAAAGCTTTCGAAAACAATGAACCTATAATGGGAAAAATAACTAGCAAATGTAAAGGAGGTGTAATTGTTGAACATATTGATACTGGTTCCTTAATGTTTTGCCCAGGATCACAAATTTCTGATACTCCTCTAAAAGATATCTCTCATTTAATGAATGAACCTCAAAAATTTGCTTTAATAAAAATGGATAAAGTGAGAGGAAATGCATGTGTATCTAGACGTCAAATAATTTCCACAAACAAAAAAGAGGATAAATCTAAAATAATTGAAAAATATAAGGTTGGGCAAATTATTAAAAATGCTATTGTTAAAGGCTATAGTTCATTTGGATGTTTCTTTAATGTGAATAATGAATTAGATTGTTTAGTACACCTTCAAGAAATTAGCTACTCGAGAGTAAACCATCCGGAAGAAGTATTTAACATTGGAGATAAACACGATTTATTAGTCATATCAGTTGATAAAGATAAACTGCAAATTGGATGCTCAATAAAACAACTATCTCCTGATCCGTTCGAAAAAATTACTAATTATGAATTAAATAAGAAGTATAATGTCAAAGTAATTAAACTTATGGACTTTGGTGCCTTTTGTGAACTAGAGCCAGGTTTAACTACGTTATTACATTCTAGTGAAATCAGCTGGTCTAAAAAAAATGTGTCTCCTAAAAAGTTTTTTAAAGTTGGAGACAGCATAAGCTGTGTAATAACAGAGGAAGCTTCAAAAAAATACAAACTAAAAGATAAACTAAAAGTAAAAATACTTGAAATTAAAAAAGATTCTCAAAAAGTGAGGGTTGGCTTAAAACAAACTATGAAGGATCCATTTGATTATTTTAAAGATAAAAAGATTAATGATACAATTACTGTTAAAGTTATTTCATCAGATAATAAAGGTTTAAAAGTTCAGCCAGAGGGGTCTGATATTACGCTTAACATAAAAAAATCCCAAATTGCACTTTCGTCTTCTGATGCAAGACCCTCTAGATTCGTTGGAGGTGAAAGGATAGATGCTGCAATTTCTGAAATAAATCTTGAAAAAAGAAAAGTAAATTTAAGTATTAAACTTCTTGAAGAAATTCATAACAAAGAGGCAGTTTCAAAATTTAGCTCACCTTTATCTGGAAAAAACTTACCTTTTTCATCATTGTCTGATAAGCTAAAATCAAAAAAAGAAAAAAAATAGTACTTTGAACTAAATTGTCAGTATCGAAATCAGATATATTAAAAGAAATTTCAAGAAGCTATCCTAATTTATTAAAGAAAGATTTATTAAAATTTATTGATGTATTTTTAGATGAAATTAAAACTGCGTTAAAAAAAGGTGAAAGAGTTGAGCTAAGAGGATGGGGGGTTTTTTTTGTGAAAAAACAGATTAGCAGAAATTCAAGAAATCCTAAAACTGGTCAAATTATTTTTACACCTGAGAAAAAAAGTATTAACTATAAAATGAGTAAAGAATTATTTAAAAAATTAAATGAAAAAAATTAAAAAAATATTTATTGCTGTAGATACCAATAAAATTTCTAAAGCAAAAAGAATAATGAGAGATACAAAAACAAATAAAATTAAGATTGGTTACAAATTTGGTCTTGAGTTTTTTTACTCAAAAGAGGGAAGAAAATTTATTTCAGGTTTAAAAAATCAAATAATTTTCTTAGATTTAAAACTTAATGATATTCCAAATACATTAATATCAGCTCTGAAATCATTGAAAAATTTAAAGATTTCTTATTTGACTGTTCATCTAAGCTCAGGGTTTAGTGCTTTAAAAATTATAAAGAAAAAAAGTAAAAATATAAAAATTGTTGGCGTAACAACTTTAACCTCCTTGAACAATAGAGATTTAAGGGAGATTGGATATAATAAAAAGGTAAACGACCTAGTTAAACATCAAGCAAAACTTGCTAAAAAAGCAAAATTAGATGCAATAGTCTGTAGTGGGCATGAAATAAGATCAGTAAAAAAAGTATTTAAAAAAGAAATAATTACACCAGGAATAAAAATACAGAATACCAAAAATGATCAAAAAAGAATAATGAAACCTAAAGATGCTTTTGCTGCTGGAAGTGATTGGTTGGTAATCGGTAGATCAATAACAAATGGAAATATTAAAAAGAACATTAAGAGTTTATTGGAAATTTTAGAGGACTGATGCAATCTAAGATTTGTGGTATTAAGGATAGCAAAACATTAAATTTTTTAATAAATTATAAACATCCTCCAGAATTAATTGGTTTTATTTGCAATTATCCAAAATCTAAAAGATTTGTTGATATAAATTTTCTTCATAAACTTCTCAAAGTAGACAATAAAAAATCTAAATTTGTATCTGTGCTGGTAAAACCTGATGAATTTATTTTAAAAGAAATGCAAAAACTAAATTTTGATTATTTTCAAATTTATGACTGTACACCTGATGAAATAAAATCAATAAAAAAGAAATATAACAAAAAAATAATTTCTGCAATTACCATTGAGAATAAAGAAGATATACTCAAATATAAGAAATATGAGGATTATTCTGACATAATATTATTTGACAGTAAGGGGTATGAAAAATCATTAGAATTTAACCACACTTTAATGGAAAATGTGCCAGTCAATGTTAATAGGATGATAGCTGGAAACATTAAACACAACGATAATCTTGATAAGTTTATGAAAATTTGTAATTATATTGACATATCTGGGGGCGTAGAGACATCTGGATTAAAAGATATTTCTAAAGTAAAAATTTTCTTAGACAACGTTAAAAAATTAAATGATTAAATTGAAGAAAAAAACCCCTCTAATTGACCAGCACGACAAGTTTGGATTTTATGGAAATAAATTTGGTGGAAACTATTGTGCTGAAACAATGCGAAAACCAATTGAAGATTTATCTAAGCTTTTTGAAAAATTAAGAAAAAATAGTAAATTTCTCAAAAAAAGAGATCATTATTTTAAACATTATCTTGGAGGTGAAACACCCTTTTTTAAATTAGAAAATTTAACCAGACATTTAGGTGGGGCACAAATCTGGTGCAAAGACGTGTCAGCTATAAATGGTGACGCGCACAAAGCATATCATGCAACTGTTAACGCGTTAATTTGTAAAGAAAGTGGTAAACGCTACATAGCAGGAGATACCGGTGCTGGAATGTTTGGAAAAAATCTTGCAATGGCAGCAAAAAAAATGAATTTGAAATGTAAAATTTTTATGGGAACAAAAGATATTTCTAGACAAGCACCAAATGTAAAATTTATGCGTGACGCAGGTGCTGAAGTTGTGCCTGTTGACTCAGGTTCAAAAACTTTGGTAGATGCTGTATCTGAGTGTATGCGCCACTATGTTTCAAATTGTGATAATACACATCTCGCTGTAGGCTCAGCAATTGGCTGTAATATTTTTTTAAAAATTTGTGCATGGTCTACTTCTCAAATTTCAAGAGAATTAAAAAAACAATTAATAGAAGAGTTTGGTGAAATACCAAAACTTAAATTAATCAACGTCATAGGAGGGGGAAGTAGTGCGCTAGGATTTTGGAACGAGTTCATTGACTACGACAAAAAACATGTTGAGTTAATTGGAGTTGAAGCAAAGTATGCTGCGCCTTTATCAACAAATGCAAAAGTTGCTATTTTACATGGAGCTGCACAATATTGTTTGACTGATAAGGAAGGTCAAATAGCAGAAACCCATTCATTGAGTGCGGGGTTAGATTATCCAGGTTCAAGTCCATTACATGGATTGTTAAAAGATTCTGGAAGAGCGCGATACACTAATGCTTCAGACAAAGAAGCGTTAGCTGCTTTCAAGTTAATTACTAAATTAGAAGATATCCGACCAAGTTTGGAGCCAGCACATGCATGGAGTGAATGCATTCGTTTAGCTCCAAAATTGAAAAAAAGTGATGTACTTATAGTTAACAATTGTGGAAAAGGTTACAAAGATAAAAAGATTTATATTGAACAATTAGGATATTATCCCAAATGAAAAATTCTATTAAAAATGCCTTTAAAATTGCGAAAAGTGAAAACAGACCTGCACTTATATCCTATTCAGTTTGTGGTGATAATACTAAGGATAAATCATTTCAAATTCTGAATTCAATATCAAAGGATTTGGATATTGCAGAATGGGGAATACCTCACAATTGCCCAACTGCCGATGGTAAAGATATTCAAAATAGCTCTTATAGAGCTTTACAAAATGGTATTCGATTAAATGATATTTTTAATCTTGTTAAGAAGTTTAAGAAAACAAAACCCTTTAAACCAATTATATTAATGGGTTACTACCAGATGATATTTAATTATGGAGAAAAAAAATTTATACAAAAATGTAAGTTATCCGGTGTAGATGGGTTGATTGTTGTTGATTTATCATTTCCAGATAATAAAAATTTTTCCAAATTGTGTAAGAAAAATTCTATTTGTTTCGTTCAATTAATAGCACCTACTACAACTGTAAAAAGAATGAGAGAAATAATAAAAAATTCTCATGAAATGATTTATATGATTTCAACTATATCAACTACAGGATCTGCTTTAAAATATAGTATTAAGAAAATTATTAATAATTATAATATTATAAAAAGAATCAAACCTTCAAAAAATGTAGTTATCGGTTTTGGTATTACCGAAAAAACTATTTCAAATCTAAGATCAGCGGATGGTCTAGTTGTTGGTAGTGCAATTTGTCGAGAAATAACAAGAAGTTTAAAAGATAGACAAAATCCCGTCACAAATGTAAGTAAATTAGTAAGGAAACTAAAAAACAAAATTATATGAATTGGTTAAAAAAAACTTTAAAGTTTGGCGAAAAAATAAAAAGATTAATTAAAAAAAGGCCATCTAAAGTAGATATACAAAATAGTGAATGGACTTCTTGTTGCAAGGGACCAATACTTAAAAAAGACTTAGAGGAAAATTTGTGGGTTTGTGACATATGTAATAAACATCATAGAATAGATTGTAAACAAAGATTTGATATTTTTTTTGGAAAAAATAATTATGAGATTTTAAAAACACCTACTCCTTCAGACGATCCTTTGGAATTTGTAGACTCTGGACCTTATATAAATAAACTTAGCAAAGCTAGAAAAAGTACTGGTCAAAATTGTGCAGTTATGATTGCTAAGGGGAAGATAAATAATATTAATGTTACAGTTGGTGCGGTTAATTTCTTTTTTATGGGAGGTTCTATTGCAACAAGTGAAGGTGAAGCAATTATTTATGGAATTCAAAGTGCAATAGATAATAAAACACCATTTATTATGTTTACATGTGGAGGCGGTCAAAGAATGCATGAAAGTCCTTTAGCTCTTGCACAGATGACTAGAACCACGCTTGCAATAAATGAATTAAAAAAAAATAATTTGCCTTACATAGTTTGTTTTACTGATCCTACTGCAGGTGGAATCACGGCATCCTTTGCAATGCTTGGAGACATCCAAATCTCTGAACCTGGTTGCCTAATTGCATTTGCAGGTCGTAGAGTAATCGAAGGAACAGTAAAAGAAGAGCTGCCTGAAAATTTTCAAAAAGCAGAGCACGTACAATCTTGCGGTTTTGTTGATTCTATTGTGCATAGAAAAGAGCTAGCAAATAGTATTGGAATGTTAATCTCTATCTTGCTTAAGAACCAATCTGAGGTAAATAGTGATATAAACTATGAGACTCAAGGAAATAATATCCAAGATAGAGAAGCGTCATAGCAAAAAAATTGATCTTTCTCTAAATAGGACTTTCAATTTATTAAAAAAATTAGGTAACCCACAAAACAAACTAAATAATGTTGTAACTGTAGTTGGTACAAACTCCAAAGCCTCTATGGCTACAGCTCTAAGCGCAATTTTGAAAGAAGCTGGCTATAAATATAATTTATATACATCTCCTCATTTACAATCTTATACTGAAAGATTTGTTTTTAATAACAAAGAAATAAATGAAAACGATCTTGCAGATCTTCTGGGAGGTATTGACAAAATATTAGGAAATGATAGCGCAACAGTTTTTGAAATTTTAACATGCGCTTTTATAAAATATGCTGAATATTTTAAAGATAATATAAACATCATAGAAGCTGGTCTATTTCATAGATTTGATAGTACAAATGTATTTAAACAAAATATGCTTACTCTTTTAGGAGTAATTCATTTAGATCATTTAAATTGGTTGAATGACAAAACAATTGATGGGGTTATTTATGAGTTTTACTCATTATCAAGATAATTTAGGTGAGATAATATTGCCTCAATCTAATTTAATTGGCGATCACCAAATTTTTAATATAAGCACTTCAATAGCCGCTTCTAGAAAAATATTTAATATATCTGATATTAATATCAAAAAAAGTATGAATAAAATGAGATTAAGAGGACGATTGGAAGAAATAAAGTCAGGTAAATTAAAAAGTTTAATAGGTAAAAATAGGCTTATAATAGATGGTGGGCATAACATTAATTCTGCAATTTCAATATCCAACTGGGTCAAGCAGCAAAATGAAAAAGTACATCTTATTTGCGGAATGATGAATGACAAACCTCACAAAGAGTTTGTTAATCAGTTTGAGAGTTTTGTAAATTCAATAACTCTTGTAGATATTCCAAATCAAGAAGGTTCGATATCCAAAGAAGAATTTAAAAAGAAACTTGGTAACAAAAATGTTCATACTGCTGAAAGCATTGAAGAGTCTTTGATAATGAATAATAAAGATGAAAATTGTATTTTTCTTTGTGCAGGAAGTCTTTATTTGGCTGGTGAAGTTTTAAATCTTAATTAAATATTTTCTTTAATCCAAGATACAATATTAGATTTTGTGGTTGCTCCAACTTTAGTTGCTTTAAGCTCACCACCTGAAAATAGTAACATGGTAGGAATTCCTCTTACTCCATACTTAGTAGGGGTATTAGGTTCATTATCAATATTATGTTTAGCAATTACCACTTCGGACATTTCGTTTGAAATTTCCTCTAGTATGGGTCCGATCTGTTTACATGGTCCACACCACTCTGCCCAAAAATCAACAATAACTGGCTTCCCAGCCTTGATAACTTCTGACTCAAAATTTTCATCTGTAACATTTACTGTTGCCATATATTTCTTATATAAAATTTTTTTTTATATTCAAGTTCTTAAATAATTTAAACAGTTTTATCCACATCAAATATTTTTATATTTTTTTTCAATTGACATTACGTAATTATTTAATTGATCGAGAAACTTTAAATTTGGCTCATTACCTTCATTAGTAAATTTATCTCTAAGATTGTCGCACTCATGATAAAATTCTTTACAAGTCCACCATTTTTCCTTTTTTTCACTTAAAATTCTTTTAGCAATTTCCATCTTGATTTTCTTCAACATAGAGTCTGGTAAAACATGAGGCGCCTCTTGAAATATTATTTTTTTTCCAAATCCTACCATTCTTTGGTCTTCAAATTTATCTAGCAATCTTAACTTATCATTCCATGGTGCTTCATGCCATTTTTGAAATAAATTAGTATCTTTGTTAGGTGTAAATTTTACATAAATACTTTCCTCTGGCTCTATATCTTCTTGAGATTTTGATTGCGCTTTTTCTTCTGCAATTTCTCTTAATGCAGTTAAGATATTCTCAGAAAATTTTTCATTTGTGTTTACAAGTTCTGCTCTTTTATTAATTAAAGAGACGTCCATAGCGCTATAAGGTTCAACCTTCATGCCATACTCCTTACCTATTATAATTGGTGCTTTATTAGACCTAATAGTTCTTAAAAATTTTGGTGTTTTTTTCATCTCAGATTTTAGTTCATTGATAGACATTTTTAGGAGAGGTTCGACATCAACTCTTAGATCGATAGCCTGCCCCCATTGATATGTTGGATGAATACAAAATTTCGGATGAAGAGGAGTACAAAGATAAAGTCTTGATTTTCCGTAAAAGTACTCATTAAGAGTAATAATCTTTTCTTTTTTTATTATTGTTTCAGTATCAAGCTTATTTGAAGTCTTTAAAAAATTACCCCATGTGTCTTGTTGTTTGTTCTTTATTAAACCTAAAACTTTATGAGTAAGTTCTGCATCAAATAAAGCGCTATGAGCTCCTTTAGTCTCAAAACCGTTCATCCTAGCTAAAGACTCTAATTTCATCACAGCGTTTCCTTTTTCATTAGTTTCAGTTTTCAATATGTTATTGTCTAAAGCAAAAGCACCACGAGCAATATTTAGTCCGTCATGTCTTTTGTTCGGGGATGAATTTGTAATGTATGGATATCTCAATCCTTTAAAAAACTCTTTTCTAATCATTTCATCATCAAAACCTATGTTAGACCAGCCTAAGAATATAGCGGGGCTCCATTTTTTAAATATATTCTCAACTTGAGATAACATTTGATAATGACTTAAATTTGCTTTTGTAAGCATATTAACATCAGTTTTGTTAACCAGGAGTGCCATACATTGAGGAATTTCTCCTTCTGGAAGCCTACATCTTAAATTAAATCTTTCTTTTTCTACTAAGTTTTGATCTACTAAAATTCCACCTATTTCAATAATACTTCCAAAGTCTGTACTAGAGCTTGAAGATTCTATATCCCAAATTACTATGTTCATAATTTTATAATTAATGCTAATTGGAAAGTGTAAAGGCTCGCATCTAAACAAGTAGCAAGTAAGTTTTTAGTACATTAATTTTTAACAAAGTCAAATAATTATTTATTTATTAAGTGATAAAATTTTTCAACTCTCTCAAGAAATTTGTTTTGAAAATTTATTAGTTCATTGCCTTCAATTTTAAAATCTTGAAATAATCTATCTACAGTACACAATAAAATTACACCTTGTGTAATATTAGAATTATAAACAGTATTGTGGGCTAAAGAATAAGCTCCAATTTGTAAAAAGTAATCCTCTATGTATTCTTCTTTTTTTGGTTTATTGCTTTGTTTAAAATCTAGAATTGATTCTTTGCCTTCGTAAACTCCTATACAATCTGCAGTACCCGCATATTTGCCAGGATAATATATTGTAGCTTCTGACCCCCATATCTCTAACAATTTATTTTTCAAACCATTATCAATAATTTCCTCTGCCATTTTTTTTGACTTATTGTTGTCTTCTAATAGTTCTTGATTTAGTTTTCCGTATAAAAACTGTTCTATATAAGAATGCATAGAACTTCCTCTTGCTGAGGCTTCTTTCTTAATTCTTTCTGCTTCAACAGTCCCTACTCTTTGTTTCCAAGCTAGAATTGCAGCTTTGTCTTCTTCGCTTTTAGTGGCTGACAAAATTGTTGTCACAGAAGGCAAATTTGATCCATCTAGAGAGTAATGTCTTGAACCATTTATCAAAGACCTTGTTGATTTTGGATAAGAAAATTTTGTGTTCCACTTCATCAAGTCATTTATAGAGCTATTTAAAATAATTTAAATTAGTTTTAAGCTTGTTTTGAAGTTGGTATATTTAATTTTTCAACATTCTCATTTTTTGACGCTATTTCAACTTGTTCGGGATCTTTAATATTTCCTAAGGTATTCATTATAGATCTTGCATCTCTTCCGAAACTATCAGTGGCTTGCATAGCTTGTTCTAGTTTTTTTCTAAGTTCTTTTATTCCATCAAAATGTTTTTCAAATCTTGAGCTTATATTTCTTAAATCATTATAAATTTGTGTAGCATGTTGCTGAACTTTTAGTGTTTGAAATCCTAAATGATAGGATTGTAATAAAGCAGACAAAGTGTTAGGGCCAGAAATTGTAACCTTATATTTGGTTCTTAATTCCTGTAAAAGCAGCTCTTTAGTTTTAGGGTCTCTGTAGCTAGAGAGTTCTGAGAATAATCCCTCGGTTGGAACATAAACTATTGCAAAATCTGTACTTTTCGGCGGTGCTATATATTTTGCGTTAACAGTTTTAGCTTTCAATCTAAACGCTGATGCTAAATCTTTTCTTGCCTCTGCTTGTGCATCTTTGTCATTGGCATTATATGCGTCATCAATCGCTTTATATTTTTCAACAGGCCAGTGACTATCAATTGGCAACATGACATCTTGAAGCTTAATAGCGAACTCTACTGTTTCTGAGGTGTCTTCTTTCATTTTAGCATTCGCGACATATTGAGATGCTGGTAACAAATCTTTTAGGAGTGCACCTAATCCAAATTCCGCAAGAGTTCCGTATGATTTTACCCCACTTAAAATTCTACTAAAGTTATCTTGACTTTTATTTAATTCGCTTACTTGTTGATTAAAAACTGATACTTTTTCATCAACTTTTGTAAGAGCTCCTGTCATATCTTTTGCTATTTCTTTACTCATTGACCCAAAAGATTGACTAAACGTATTTTTTAAAGAACTTAATTCATCTTTAAAAAGTTGTTCATTATTGACTGGATCAGGATGTTTACGCTTGATTAGAAATAAAATTGCTAAAAAATTAGCAAGAAGCGAGATAATAACTAAAATTGTAAGTAATATTCTTATCTTATTAATCTTTCCAAATATCATGATTTATCCGTTTCAATAAAGTTAAAGTAAAGTTTTTAGATTATAGAG
>LULI01000373.1_pt1 | contig 14333 bp, 12 predicted proteins | sample 728191 | NCBI WGS metagenome assembly LULI01 (sample SAMN03860293, study PRJNA289734) | marine metagenome | biome: seawater column; feature: ocean; material: water; isolation source: Red Sea water column Station 169 - depth 50m | place: Saudi Arabia: Red Sea | collected 2011-10-15 | depth 50 m | reverse complement strand
GCTCTCTACATAACTTGTAACTGGAGAACAACCAAAGAAAGTCCCAAATACACTTGAACTACTGTCAGCTTTCAGAGCTTTATCAAAGTTTTTTGCATTGCCAAACTCATCAGTTATCTTTGCTCTAGAAGCAACACCTAACAAAGTTCCAGCAGTATCAAAGAGATTAACAAAAAGAAATGACATCACCACACTTAGCATCGCAACATCTAGAGCTCCAAGTATATCCATTTTCATAAAAGTAGGAGCAATACTTGGAGGCATAGAAACTAATCCACGAAACTCAATTAGTCCAAGAAAGACTGAAAGAACTGTTACAAGCATTACACCAATTAGGATAGCCCCTGGAGCATTCCTCACCGAAAGAGAGCAGATTATTAGAAAACCAAATGCAGCCAATATAGTTTCAGGATTTGTTAAGTCACCAAGACTTAGAAATGTAGCACTGTTCGCAACTATCAACCCACCATTCTTTAGACCTATAAATCCAATAAATAAACCAACACCAGCACCCATGGCAATTCGAAGATTTAGCGGGATACTATCAAGCATCCATCTTCTTAGTCTTGTTACACTCATTATAAAAAACAAAACACCTGCTAAAAACACTGCACCAAGAGCCACCTCCCAAGAGTAACCCATCTCACCGACAACTGTGTAAGTAAAAAATGCATTTAGCCCCATTCCTGGTGCTAAACTCACTGGCCAATTTGAATAAATCCCCATAATTATGCAAGCCAGCGATGCAGCAATACATGTACCTACAAAACTTGCACCAAGATCCATTCCGCTTACAGCCATCATCTGCGGGTTAACAAATATAATATAAGCCATAGTCACAAAGGTGGTGATGCCGGCTAAAACTTCTTTGCCAAGGGAGGTATTATTTGATTCGAGCTTGAAGATTTTTTCTAACATTTATGCAAATTCTACAGGTTAAAAGTTACAAATTTAGGTTTTAGAGCAAAAAAAACAAAAAAAGTTGCCAAATGTTGATTTGTAGCTTGTTAAGTCAAATTTTAAAAAGTATTATTTTATATTGTGATTTAATTTGCACCATCTCCATGGTTAAAAAGGAGCTCAATTTTTTTGAGTAATATGTGAGTTAAAATCGTTCAACTCTTCGGAGTCGGAAGTAAGCTAAAGCTGAAGGAACGCAAAAATCGTTCATCTCTTAGGAGACGGAAGTAGGTGAAAACCGAAGGAACGCCGCTTGTTAAACGGACCGAGTTTAACTTCAATTGTCCTGCAGACAAAATACAAAATAAAAAACTTTACGGGGAAATTTTATGAAAAATTATGTAAATATTTTATTTAAAAAAATTGTTTTAGCTTCATTTGTGGGGTCTTTTGGACTTAGTCTGGTTGCACAAGAAGTTGAGGAAGTAGTTGTCACAGCTGAAAAGCGTTCTGAAAGCCTTCAGGATATATCACAAGCAGTTACAGCTCTTACTGAAACCGACATTGAAGAGAAAAATATTACTAGCTTTGTTGACTTGAGTGCAATTGTTCCTGGTGTAACGGTTGCAAAGAATGAAGGATATAAAACGGTAATTTCAATTAGAGGAGTTGGTAACGAAACTAATCAGAATGCTATTGCTGCGCCTTCTGTGGCATTCCATATGGACGGAGTTTTTATAGCTTCACCCTTTGCATTGAGCACAGACTTCCTAGATGTTGAGAGGATTGAGGTATTAAGAGGCCCTCAAGGAACTCTTTTTGGTCAGAACTCTACTGGAGGAGCCGTAAATGTTATCAGCAAGGCTCCATCTATGGATGGTGGTTCAGGCAGATTGAATGTAACTTTTGGTGATTACAGCCTGCAAAAGGTTAGTACTTCTAACAACTTTGTTGTAAATGATAAGATCGCAACAAGATTTTCTCTGTCTTCATCAACCCGTGATGGGTTTACTGAAAACGTCTCAACTGGCCAAGATCTTGATGATGATAATAGCAAAAGCTTTAGGTCTGACTGGATGTTCAATTTAAATGACACATCAAGCCTTAGAGTGTTTGGACAGTATTTCAAAGTTGACAGGAACGGTGCCGCAATAAGAGGTATCGATGATCAAACATCAGGCATGAGAAAGCTTTCTCAAGATACTATTTCTCAGCATGAACTATCATCATGGGTTCTAGCAGCTATATATGAATCTGATTTAGGATTTGCTAATTTAAAAGCAATTGCTAGTGTGCAAGAAGATGATGTATTGGTTGTTAGAGACAATGATAGACATAATTATCTTGATCCAGTCCTTTCTATTCCTGGTCTTGGTGCAGGAGCTACATATCAAAGGGCAGAATTTACTCCAGAAACATCCCTTGTTGATACAACAACTCTTGAAATAAATCTTATTTCTAATGAGCCTATTGAAGACAGACTAGATTGGACAGTTGGAATGTTTTATATGGATCACGAAATTGAAAATGTTATTAGAGGATATCGAGATGATGATCTAGATGGCAGACTAAAGTATTTATGTGATGAATCCTTTGCCGATCCTAGCTATTGCTATGATCATGACTATGGTATCCCAGGAAGGTTTGATATTTTTGGTCCAGCTGCAGAAGTTGACTTCTTCACAGATGCTAATCCTGGCAGAGAATCTTTCTCAATTTATGGACAAACCACACTGTATGTAAGTGATACATTTAGAATCGTTTCAGGTCTTCGTTATTCGGAAGATACTTTTACAACTGATGTAACCAATTTTTTAAATGTAGAAACTTTTCAACAGGAAGGAACCACTGACGAAGTTACATCGAGAGTTGTTGGAGAATTTGATTTATCTGAAGACACAATGGTATATGTTGCTTTAGCAAGATTTGAAAGTGAAACAGTAGATTCGGTTGAGCTTGGATTAAAATCTACATTTGCAGATGGAAGAGCGAGAGCTAACCTGGCAGCATTTTCATACACTTATGAGAATCTTCAGTTTCAAGCCACAGATCCAGACCCATATAGAGGAGGTGTAGCAAATATACCTGAATCTGAAATGTCTGGTTTAGAGATAGAGTTTACTGGGTTTGTAACAGACTCCCTAAGCATAGATATGAACTTAGCATTCTTGGAGTCGGAAGTGACTTCTGACTATGAGGTTCTTGATAATGTAGATGCATATCAATATTTCTTAGGCCAAGAAGATTTAAGATATGGCTTAAGAGAAAATGTTAAAGGCAATCAGTTGGCCAAAACTCCAGAGTTTACCGCTGACATTCTTGTAAAGCATGAGACTAATCTTCCTTCTGGAAATACACTCACCACAGTTGCTCAGTATGTTCGAAGAGGTGAGTTCCAGCAGCGTGTATCTAATAATCCTATAGTTGATGATATAAAGGCTTATACAATTGGTAATTTAACTACAAGTATTGGATTTAGCGATAGCCTGGCTGTTGACTTCATGGTTCTTAATATCACAGATGAGAGTGGTGTAAATTCAAGCATGACTGATGTATTTGGTGTTGCAGCTACAGGACTTGAGCTTATACCGCCAAGACAGGTTATGACGAGGTTAAGATATAGTTTCTAGTATTAAGTTTATGTATTGCTAGTTTATATATAAGGTCTGTTTGAAGTAATATAGCTTTATGAAAAAGCATTTTATTCAAGCAGACCAGCTTCTAAGAGATTCCTATAACTTAGCTTGGAAAATTTTTGAAAGCGGATTCAAGCCAGACTATATTATTGGTGTTTGGAGAGGAGGAGCCCCGGTAGGTATAGCTGTTCAGGAATTTTTAGATTTTCTTGGGATTCCATCAGACCACATCGCAATTAGAACTTCATACTATTCTGGGATTAATTCTAGAAAAGATAATGTGCAGGTTTATGGCCTTAATTATGTTATTAGAAAATTACAATCTGAAGACTCTTTGCTAATAGTTGATGATGTTTATGATACGGGAATGTCAGTAAGTAAAGTCATTAGTGATTTAGAGTTTGCATGTAAAAAAAATACACCCGAGATACGAGTAGCGACACCATATTTCAAACCAACCAAAAATAAAACTGAAAGAACTCCTGATTATTTCATTCATGAAACTGATCAATGGCTTGTTTTCCCTCACGAGCTTCAAGGGCTTTCTATGGATGAAATAAAAGAAAACAAACCCGAGCTAGACTCACTTATTAAAAATATAGAGTCATTAAAATCTAAATGACAAACCTTACAGTGGCAGAAGTTTATGCAATTGGCTTGCCAATTATTTATGTGATGATTGCTCTTGAGGCAATTTTTTCAACGCTTACAAATAAATCTTTTTATAGGCTTGATGACACCTTATGTACTGCTGGTTTATTAATTGGGAATATATTAATAGGATCTGCTGCAAAGGGATTATCTTTTGCTATTCATATTTTTCTATACCAATTTAGAATTATTGATTTAGCAAGCTTGATACCCCTTTGGCTTATGTGGGTCTTAGCTTTTGTTCTAATAGATCTAGTTTTTTATATTTATCACAGACTATCTCATAGAGTTAGATTTCTTTGGGCAATTCATATGAGTCATCACTCAAGCGAGGAAATGAATTTTGCAGTTTCACTCCGACAGGCATGGTTCGCCCCGCTTTCAAAACTTCCTTTTTTTGCAGTCCTTCCTCTTTTAGGGATGGATCCTACAATTGCAGTAATCGCGGGAGTTATCAGTACTCTTTGGGGTGTAGTAGGGCATACTCAAATCGTTGATAAGCTTGGGCCTCTGGAGATAGTTTTCAATACACCCTCACATCATAGAGTTCATCATGGAGCAAACAAAGAATATATAGATAAAAATTATGGAAACTTATTTATTATCTGGGACAAAATGTTCGGAACATTTGAACCTGAAAATGAGCCTGTAAAATATGGCTTGGTAAACAATGTTAATACATTTAATCCTGTAAAGATTACATTTATGGGATGGAGTGCGATCCTAAGAGACATCAAGAAAGCAAAAACAATCAAAGAGGCAATAAAACTAACATTTGGGCCGCCTAATACCAAACTAAGAGGCGGCTCATTTTAATCAGTCAAGTGCGTCGTTAATTTTCCAATTTAAGTAGTCAAAGTGACCCTTGACCATATCACTTCCATAAGCAGAATTGGTATAGTTTTTAATTTTTACCAATGAGCTGAAGATTGCAGCTCTTGATATTTCGTCAGAACTATCATCATTCATTGCTGTGATTAAGCCATCAACATAGGCTGACTGGAGGTTCATTTTAAATGTATTTGGTGCCTCTCTTGGAACAAAAATACCACTAAAGAGATCCTGCAAAACCTCGTTTGGTAGATAGGTATTTCCATACTGCGAGCTATCAGAAAGACGTTTCATTACCCTAGGGTGAAGAATGAAGCCAAGTGAATTGAGCTGCATCCTTAAAACAAGGTCATGGACTTTTGGATCGTTATCTGAATTACCATAAGATGCTGCTCTTTTTTCTGACTGAAGCAGCTTTAATATTTCAGGATTAAATGAGAAAGCATCGTTAGCAAAAAGTTCTTGATTTAAGACGCTCATTGCCCTTTTTTGTTCGCTATATGGCACAACTTCAAAAGGCGTCATATTATCGTCTTGTCCTACAACAAGTCTGTTTGAATAAACGCCGCCTATTTGAATTGCAACAGACTCAAGAAATCTACCTTTATCTCTTATTAGACTGTCAAACGTTGCTTTAAGCTCAGAATAAGTTGATCCAGGCTCATTAAAAATTTGTGGTAATTCATTGATTTTATTATCAATTGTTTGAATTCGCTGGACCGTATAAGTAATTGGATCATTTGACATATCATATCTTTTATTTCTTGGATCAGTATTTCTTCCTGGACTTCCCATTGCATCATCATCTGTACCAAAAATTAATTCAGGTCTTGTAGATTTAGCAAGTAGAGACTCTCTTTCTTGCTCACTCATTTCTGGAGTATATCCAAAAGTAATAGCCCAAATATCATAAAAACCAGGCTCAGTTGGGAAGTAGTTACCTTGTTCTACTCCTTCTGGAGCTAAATTTATGGGATCATAATCCATGACCGAACCAATATGGTTTTTGCCAGTAATGTTTTTATCATGTATTTCTGTAGGCCCATAAAACCAGCTTGCTTTAAAGTTATGTCTTAAGCCTAGAGTATGGCCAATTTCGTGTAATGTAAGAGATACAATCCATTGTCTGAGAGGATCATTTTCTTCATCATAGCCCCATATTTTTCTTAGCCTATAGCCATAACTTATAGAATTGAATTCTTGGACTATATCCGCAGCAATCATTTCCCCAGTTCTTGGATTAGCAACACTTGGACCATATCCTGAATATCTTGGAGAGGGAGTAGATGCCCAACGAATTACATTGTACTGAACATCTCCAGCATCCCACTCAGCATCATCAGGCTGAATTTTTGCAACAACAGCATTCTTAAACCCCGCTTTTTCAAACGCTATATTCCAAAGCTCAATTGCTTCAACCACAAATGGTTTTATTTCTTCAGGAGTTGAATTTTCAACCCAAAAAACAATTGGATTTATTGGTTCTGACATTTCTGCTGTAGGATCTTTTTTTATCAAACGCCATCTGTTTATTAAATCTTTGCCTTTGAAATAATCATATGTACTCAAGTCAGTAATTTTTGTTGAAAAATATCCTACACGCTGATCCGCAACCCTTGGTTGATATTCATCATCCGGCATTTCAACAAACATATGTCTTGCTACAATACTTGAATATCTTGCATCCGGAACTGCATCAACAGAACCTTTGGGGCTGGGATTAAAGAATCCGTAAGTCACCTCAATGGAGGTATTCTTTGGATAGTTTTTAACTCTGCTTATATATGTTTTTTTATCATCTATTCTTCCAAGAATTAAGCTGTAATATTCTGCAAATTCTTTTGGAGGTGTTAGGCCAACTAGCATTTCTCCAAGAAATAATTTATCAATGTTTATGAGATATCTTCCTTCTTCTTCTATTTTTACCTCAAATCTGCCAACAAATGATTCGAGTATGTTGGTTAATGTAGATTTTGATATATTGTTTGAATCGTCATAATTAAAAACTGTATTTTTCTTATAGAGCGCTATATCATCCTTAAATTTTCTAAACTCTAATACTGAACTATCACCCATATCTCCACCACTTGCTCCGCCAGCTTGAGCACCGCTTATAATGTAGTAAAAATAAATAAACTCCTTTGTGAGATTTTCCTCTTCAATAATTGTGTAGTAAGTGTCTTCTTCAGTTTCGTAATAAATATCGAGCATTCCTTCAATGATTTCAAACTCTCCTTCTTCAATGAATTCACTAATGGTTGGATCTTTATCTTCTTCAGTTTCCTCATCCACTGCATCTTCAGCAACATCTTCAACAACTTCTTCTGAGTCTTTAGGCGCTTCCATGCTTTCATCGTCTGCAAAAGAAACATAGGAAAAAGCTAATAATAAACTTAACAAATAACTAATATTTTTCATTTTTTACCTCGTAAGCTAGGGGGTTATTCTAAAGGTGAAGCTATCAACATGCAATCTGATAGATGTTAATATATTGTCATGGATAAAATATATGATTTTGTAATTATAGGGGCGGGTTCCGCTGGGTGCGTTTTAGCTAATAGGCTGAGTGCTGATCCAAATACTAAAGTTTGTATCATGGAAGCTGGAGTAAAAGATAAAGATCCGAGAATTCACATACCAATAGGTTTTGCATTTTTTGGCCCTGATAATCCAGTTAGTTGGAATTATGAGACAGTTCCGCAAAAAGAGTTTGAAGAGGTAACAGTAGCTGAACCAGCAGCAGAGGTTGTTGATACAGCAGGTGGCGTTCACTCTTTCAAGCAAGAAGTTAAAGAACATAGACGTGGCGCACAACCAAGAGGAAAGACACTTGGTGGTTCAAGCTCAATAAACGCTATGTTATATGTTAGAGGCCACAGATGGGATTACGATCACTGGGCAAGTTTAGGAAATGAAGGATGGTCATATGATGAGATTCTAAAGTATTTTAAGAAGGCAGAACATAATGAAACTTTTGATGATCAGTATCACGGTCAAGCAGGCCCGCTTAATGTTTCAAAGATAAGACATGAGAATAAACCAACAAAAGATTTTGTTGAAGCTGGATCAAAACTTTACAAATATAACGAAGACTTCAATGGCGAAGAACAAGAGGGCATAGGCTTTTATCAAACTACGCAAAAAGATGGTAAAAGATGTAGTACTGCTAAAGCATATTTAGTGCCTGCTCTAGATAGACCAAATTTAACTGTGATTACTGAAGCAAATGTAAACAAGATTCTTATTGACAATCAAAAGGCTTCTGGAGTTGAGTATATAGATGTAGAAGGACAATCACATATCATATCAGCTTCAAAAGAAGTGCTTCTGTGTTCAGGTGCTTTTGGCTCTCCTCAAATATTGCTGAGATCAGGAGTAGGGCCAAAAGGAGAAATAGAAAAACATGGAATAGAGCATAAAGTAGATCTTCCTGGAGTAGGAAAAAATCTTCAAGATCATATTGACTATCTTACTGTACACAAATATAACTCTATGCAGTTTATCGGCACCTCTATAAAAGCATTCCTAATAAAATATCCTATAGAGGTACTTAAGTACATATTAAAGAAAACAGGATTATTTACTTCCACCATTGCTGAAGCAGGAGGATTTATAAAATCCAGCGACTCAAAAGAAATTCCTGATATACAGCTTCACTTTGCACCTGCTATGGTTGTTGATCACGGAAGAACACAGATTTGGGGACATGGATTTAGCTGTCATAGTTGTTTGTTGAGGCCCAAGTCAAGGGGAACAGTTACATTAAAGTCTGCTGACCCATTAGATGATCCTTTGATAGATCCAAAGTTCTTATCTCACCCTGATGATATGAAAGATATGATCGAAGGATATAAAAAAATGATGGGTATTCTAAACATGGAACCAGTAAATAAATATATAAAGCAGCATTGCCAGAGACCAATTGATATCAATGATGATGCAGATATTGAGAAGGCTATTCGGGAAAGCGCGGACACTGTCTATCATCCTGTGGGGACGTGTAAAATGGGTAATGATGATGAGGCAGTTGTTGATCAAAGGCTTAAAGTCCATAAAGTAGAAGGTTTGCGAGTTGTTGATGCTTCAATCATGCCAACATTAATAGGAGGCAATACCAATGCTCCCACAATTATGATTGGTGAAAAAGCATCTGACATGATCATTGAAGACTGGAAAAATAATTAATGATTGAAACTGGTAGTTGTTTATGTGGATCAGTAAGTTATTCATTTCAAAGAAATAAAGTTATTTCTGGACATCATTGTCATTGCAAAGATTGTCAAAAAGCTACTGGTTCTGGAAAAGCAACTATTCTCGTCCTAGCGAAGAAGAATCTTACAATTAAAGGTGACCCAAAATTTTACGAAACAGTTGGTAGTGGTGGTATGCATATAAATAGAGGCTTTTGTGAGAAATGTGGATCTGGAGTAATAAGCTTTGCAAATGAATTGGATAGAGTAATTTTTGTAAAAGCAGGGACATTGGATGACTCAAGCTGGGTAACCATTGACTCAAACTATTTTACTGACTCATCACATGACTGGAATAAACCAGATTACAATATTAAAAGTTTTAATCAAAACCCAAATCTAATTGAAAATATAAAAACAGTCCTTAAGTCATTTATCTAACTTATGAATAAAGCACTTAAGAATATTCTTGAAAGAAACTCCCATCGTAATCTTATTGATCCCATTCCATCAAAAGATGAAATGGAGCAGGTATATCAAGCTGCTCTTAGAGCTCCAGATCATGCATGGGTCAGACCTTCAAGTTTTATCCAGGTTAGTGGTGAAGGGCTTAAAAAACTCTCTGATATCTTTGCTGAAGTTGCCGAGGAAAGTTTTGAAAATTTAACGGATGAAATCCTAGAGAAATATAAAAATGCACCATTCAGGGCTCCACTAATTATAATACTTGTTTCAACAAAGAAAGAACATCCGAAAGTCCCTAGAGTAGAACAAATCATATCTACAGGAACTGCTGGACAAAATATTATGCTTGCCTTAAATGCATTAGGCTATGGAGCAATTTGGAGGACTGGAAGATTTGCATTCAATGAAAAGATTTCGGAACGACTTGGTTTAAATAAAAACCAAACAGTGATCGGTTATATTTATATTGGTACGCCAAAGGGTAAGAAAAAATCGTTACCTGAAATGAATACTGACGATTATATTTCTGTTTGGAGTTGAAATCTTTGATGAGTAAAAAAGTTTTTTTTATACCTCTATTTGCCTCTTTCCTATTCTTTGTTGTTTATCTTTTATTAGCTCAAACAGGGAACTTTCTCTCTGTAGAGCCAGGTTATAGCATTGATGATGTTTCACGATGGGGTGAGAGAATTAGTGGAGGATACTTCCGAGAACCAAGCAATGCTCTTTCTAATATAGGGTTTATTACTACAGGTCTGATAATGTTTTGGATCCTATCAAGAGAGCCAAAAGGTAAACCAAGATTTCATGGTGCCTCACCAACAGCCATAATATTTGCAACTGCCGCATTATTTTTAGGACCAGGATCATTGCTAATGCATGGGACTCATACTGCATGGGGTCAGTGGGCCGATTGGTTAAGTATGATAATGTTTATTTCTATTCCTTGGCTCGTAAATATTTTTGTTATTAAGGATTATTCAGAAAATGTCTTTGCAAAAACTTATGTTTCTTATATCACAATTTATGCATTAATAAGCTGGAATTTTGGGAACGATCTTGGAATTGGTTTGAATTTATGGTTTTTATCAATTGCTTTATGGGTAATTACTGAAGCACTTCAGCATTTTTACTCACCAGTTTTAAGACTATTATCAGGTTTCATAGGCTTCTTAGTTGCAGCTGTCTTTGGAGTCTTCCCTAATGAGATTTTTGCAAATCTTAGCGAATATTGGTGGATTATCTTATTTTGGATACCAGCAATATTTATTAATAAGAAATCACTAATGAGAAAGACTAGATTTAGATGGTTTTGGTTCGGAATGTTTACGTATCTTACAGCCTTTGTAATTTGGCTTCAGGGATATCCTGAAACAGACTTCTGTAATCCAGACTCCCTAGTACAGGCACATGCTTTGTGGCATATTCTTTCCTCAATAGCTACATTATTTTTCTTCTTCTATTTCAGGAGCTTAAGACTAGTATGAAGATGCTCAACGAAAAAATAACTTTCTTATCTGGTCATCAAATGAAAAACAGGTTTATGCTTGCACCTTTAACCAACACTCAAAGTCATGAGGATGGAGTGCTTTCTGATGATGAATATTATTGGCTTACAAAGAGAGCTCAGGGTGGATTTGGTATAACAATGTCTTGCGCATCTCATGTTCAAGATATAGGCAAAGGATTCCCCGGACAATTAGGAATTTTTGATGATAAACATATTAAAGGCTTAACAAAACTTACAACAGAAATTAAGGAGCATCATAGTTTAGCAATTGCTCAATTGCATCACGCTGGAATGCGCTCCCCAGAGGAACTTATAGATACTCAGCCTGTTTGCCCATCAGATGACAGTAATACAGGTGCAAGAGCTTTAACCTTTGACGAAGTTATACAGCTTAGGAATGATTTTATTTCTGCAGCCGTTAGAGCTCAAAAATCTGGCTATCAAGGCGTCGAAATACATGGAGCCCATGGTTATATACTTTCTCAGTTCTTATCTTCAGAAATTAATAGAAGAATGGATGATTATGGTGGCTCAATCGAAAATAGATCAAGAATTATTTTTGAGATTGTTGATGGAGTTAGAAATGAGTGTGGCAAAGATTTCATTTTAGGTGTTCGATTATCACCAGAAGGATTTGGCTTAAAACTAGCAGAGATAAAAGAAGTTTGTGAATCCTTGATAGCAACCAAAAAGATTGATTTTTTAGATATTTCCCTATGGGACTCTTTTAAAGAACCAAATGAAGAAGAACACAAGCAAAAAAGCCTGCTAAAGCATTTTACTGACCTAGACTTTATGGAAACTCTTTTAACGGTTGCAGGAAATATAAGAACGGGTAAAGATGTATCAAAAATCCTGGAGAGCGGTGTTGATTTCGTAACTATTGGAAGAGGCGGCATACTTCATCATGACTTTCCAAAAAAAGTCATTGAAGATCCAGATTTTGAGCCAATAAAGCTTCCTGTTTCAAAACAACACCTTGTCAATGAAGGCCTAAGCGATAAATTTATTAAATATATGCAAAGATGGCAGGGCTTTGTTGAAGAATAGGGTTATCTCTGCATCCACATAATAGGATATATAATATGGATGCAGAAATAATAAATCTAAAATCTACTTAGGAGCCGCTTCAGGCTGATAGTCATAATAACCTTCAACAGGGATCATTAGATGAACATATGGAGTTCCTTTCATCATTACATATGGAGCACCCGTTGTGAAATCTGTAGTTTGACTTCCAAGAGAGTCTGGATCCTTTGGCATTAGCATTAGATGAGCACCTGAGTAAATCCAATCTTTAGGATCGGTATTTTCCTTGTCTCCCTCAGAATAAGGCCTAAAGTTATCAACACCCGTATCTCCATGCAACATCCAAATCCAGCCATCATTTTCAAGCTCGGGTTTTGTTTGACTTAGATAGGCATTTGCCCATGCCATAGCATTTTTATCAGCACATGCAGGTGCAGCTTCATTTTTAGTTTTAAACCCCATTTTTGGCATAGCTATAAATGGAAGGCAAGTCCATCCATTTGTTCCTTCTCTTAGTACTTCCCCAGAAGCCCCGACTACTGTTGCAAAATTACCAATAAAGTCGGGAGCAGAGGTTGTATATGCCTCGATTTCCCAGTCAGCACTATTACCTTGAGCTTTGTGATCATCTCCAATTAAGAAAAATGGGATAATCAAAAAAGCAAAATAAATTTTCTTTAACATTTTATATTCCTCAAATAATAAAAATATTAAGATATCATAAAATACTTTACTAAAATGAAAGTTTACCTACTCTTAGCAGCTTTATTTTCTTCACCGAACCTAATTTCTCTTAATTTATATGATTTAGACCATGAAACAGAATTCTTGGATTCAGGTAAAAAATTGATGAGTCTTAACTTTGGGATTCATGATCTCGAACCAAATCAAGAAACTAAAGCGATAATCATTGCTATTCATGGTCGAGACAGTAGAGGGTTTGAGTGGATCTATCCTCTCCAAACAATAGATAGTGAAAATACAAAAACATATTTTTTTCGATGGGATACAACGAAATGTCCCCAACAAACTGTCCCAATCCTTATGAAAGAAATACAAGCAATAGAAGGTGTTGAAAAGATTACAATTTTGGGCCATAGCTATGGCGGCGTCCTCTCATCATTATTACTTAATGAAATACAAAATATAGAAACTAATGTTCATGCAATTGCTGCACCTTTATCTAGTAAAGACTTAGAGAAATACTGTAATTATGTTCATCCGACATCAAAGAATAATAATATTTCCTATTACCAATGGAGAACAGTTAAAAAACTAGATTATGCTTTTAATAGCCTTGATTACGATCCTCAGGTAGTAGATTTCGAAAAGTCGAATGTTATTAGGCTCCCCAATCAATATAGAGGAAAAAGATTAGGACATCTTTGGTCAATAAGTTGGGTAGCAGATAGTATTAAATCAAAGCAATCCAGCGATAACTAAAATCCATAGGACGCTGGATCAAGAACAAATTCAAAAGACTTAGAAGGTTTACAGCTATCAAAATCATCTGAATAATACCCCATTTCCAAGTGCAGATGTCTTCCTTCACTCCTTCCAGAGTTGCCCATAAGCCCTATAATTTCATCTTTGATAACTTTTTCTCCTACGCTTTTATAAACTCCATCAAATCTCATATGCGCATATCTTGAGTAAATATTATTTCCATGATCAATTACTAAATGATTGCCCCAGCCTGCACCACACTCTCGTAAAATTGTATTATCTGAAAACTGTGTACTTGATGGACATCCAGTCCTAGCATAAACAACTACTCCCTCAGCTATTGTGTGTATCGGTATATCAGATAAATCTTTATCAATATTGAATAAATCTAAGCCCTCATGTTCAGCAAGATCTCCTAATGAACCACTAAACTCTCCTCTAGTTTGATATGTAGCTATGAACGAAGAAAAATCCAAATTAATATCTTTTTCTCCAACAATTTGAACATTAGCGAATTCCTCCTCTTGGCTTTCATCCCCCAAGCAAGCCGTATTTTCTTTTTCCAGCGAGCAAGAAGAAAGGAAAATAGAAAAAAAAATCAAAAATAGATTAAAACGGTTATTCATTTACTGGTATATTAAGTTTTTTAATTCTATTACTTAGGAGCTTATATGC
>LULI01000454.1_pt2 | contig 14353 bp, 10 predicted proteins | sample 728191 | NCBI WGS metagenome assembly LULI01 (sample SAMN03860293, study PRJNA289734) | marine metagenome | biome: seawater column; feature: ocean; material: water; isolation source: Red Sea water column Station 169 - depth 50m | place: Saudi Arabia: Red Sea | collected 2011-10-15 | depth 50 m | reverse complement strand
GGCTAACGTTATGGCACAAGCTTTTGAAGAGCTTGGTTATGATGTTGAATTAGTCCCTGCTGAGTCAGCAACAAGATATGAAGCTGTCAGAGTAGGTGAACTTCACGTTGCTCACGAAACTTGGGAGTCAACAATGGCTCTGCCTTTTTATGAAGCTATGGATAAAGGTGGATTAATTGATGCTGGAAGTCACGACCTTATTACTTTTGAAGAAATGGGTGTTCCTAACTGGGTAATCGAAGATGGATTATGTCCTGGTCTTCCAAGCTGGGAAGCACTTAAATCTCCAGAGTGTGCAGCAAACTTTGCAACACCAGACTCTGAAGGTAAAGGTAGATGGTTAGAAGGTCCTTATGAGTGGCACACAGAAGTTATGCCTAACAGACTTAAAGGTCTTGGTATAGATGATTTATGGATGGTAAAATTTGCAGGTACTGCAGATGCATTATGGGCTGAATTAGAAGCAGCTAAAAAAGAGGGAAGAGGCACAATTATCTTTAACTGGTCTCCAAACTTTACAGATGCAGCTGGTTTTACTTTCATTGAATTTCCTCCATACTTCGAGGGATGTAGACTAGAACAAGGTGGTTCTTTAGAGACTACTGGTTGTGGTTCTCCAAAAGGTTGGCTTAAAAAAGCTGCTCACATTAAGTTCCCAATCACTCATACATCTGCATATAAGTTCTATACAAAAATGGAATTTACAGCACCTAACATTGGTGAAATGGCAAACTACGTTGACAACGAAGGCATGACTCATGCTGAAGCTGCAACTGCATATATTGCAAATAATAGAGATCAAATAGATCTATTTATGAAGTAATATTTCTAATTTGAATTCCTCCCTCTTTTTGAGGGGGGAATAAATTTTATTTTAGGAAAGATTAATTTATGTCACCAACTATTAGCTGTTCATCTGTCTATAAAATTTTTGGTAATAACGCTCAGACACTTTTATCTGAAAGTGGAGGGAATGTAGACGCCAAAAAATTTCAAGAAGCAGGGTGCATAGTTGGCGTTAACAATGCTTCTTTTGATGTAAATCAGGGAGAAATGCTTGTAGTTATGGGTCTCTCCGGATCAGGAAAATCAACATTACTAAGGTGTATATCTAGATTAACAGACGCAACTTCTGGTAAAATTTTAATTGATGGTGAGGATATTTGCTTAATGAATAATAAGCAATTAATCGAACTAAGAAGAGAAAAGATGGGCATGGTATTTCAAAATTTCGCTCTTCTTCCACATAAAACAGTTTTAGAAAATATTGCTTTTCCGCTTCAAGTAAAAGGAGTCACTACTGAAAATAGTATTCATAAAGCACTTGAAATGGTTGAGCTTGTAGGCCTAAAGGGTAGAGAAAATTACTTTCCAAGAGAACTCTCTGGTGGACAGCAACAAAGAGTTGGAATTGCGCGGTCATTAGCAGTTGAACCTGATATTTGGTTTTTAGATGAGCCTTTCTCTGCGCTTGATCCTCTAATTAGAAAAGAAATGCAAGACGAGTTTTTGAGACTCCAGTCTGTTTTGAATAAAACAATTATGTTTGTCACTCATGACTTTGACGAAGCATTGAGGCTTGCTGATAGAATAGCTATTATGAAAGATGGAATAATAGAGCAATTAGACAAACCAGATAATATAGTTTTAAATCCTGCTACTGACTATGTCAGGAAATTTACTGAGGATGTCCCTCGTGAAAAAGTATTGAAGATAGAGTCAATCATGGATGCCTCTGATCCAAATGCCTCCGGGGAAATAGCTGTTAAAACAGATGATATAATAGAAACTGTAGCAGAAAAAATTTTAAGTAGTAAAGAAATTATCAAAGTTGTTGATGAAAAAAATTCAGTAGTTGGCTCTATAAACCCTTCTAAAGTTATAAAAGTTTTATTCGGTGGATAAGAATTATTTAAATATCATTAGATCTTCAAAACCAGCTCAGTTTGGTATTTTATTAATTGTATTTCTGCTTTTATACAATTTAGTTCCACATAATGAGGGTAACTATTTTTGGAGACTTCCCTCTTTATTAGGTTTCATACCAATTAAGTTAAATGAGATTATATATGCAGCTTTATATGAATGGTTTCCCCTCAAAGTATGGGACCCCATATTTGAAATGTATGAGGAAAAAGCAGCATTTCGTGAATTCACAAAATCTATATCTAAAGGTTTATTATTTTTAATTACTTTTGTAAGAGAACTTTTATTGGGAGGTGACAAAATAATTGATGTTTTTGTTAGTGATGCTTGGCTGAAAGATAATGATTGGATGACATGGCCAGCACTTCCATGGACAGCAGCTACAGTCGGTGCATTTTTGCTTGGGTTCCAACTTGGTGGTATTAGATTGGCTTTACTTGGAGGGATAGGATCTTTATACGTATCTATTTTTGGAAATTGGGTACCATCTATACAAACACTCTCTTTTGTTCTTATTACAACACCAATTTGTTTTGTACTAGGTCTATCCTTTGGAATATGGGGATACCTTGACAGAAAAGTTGAGACAGCTTTACAACCAATACTAAATGTAATGCAAACTATGCCTCAATTTGCATATCTAGTCCCTATTATTGCTTTATTTGGTTTAGGCGATCATGCAGGTTCGATAGCTACTATAGTAATTGCTACTCCGCCAATGATAAGAAATACCATTTTAGGATTAAAACGAATTTCACCTGAGGTAGTAGAAGCGGGACTTATGAGCGGTTGTACAAAAACTCAGCTTTTATTTAAAGTATTAATACCAACAGCTAGACGAGATATTTTAAACGGTGTCAATACAGTTATTATGCAATGCCTTGCAATGGTTGTAATAGCATCTTTTGTTGGTGCAAAAGGACTTGGTCTAAATTTAAAAATTGCCTTGAATAGTTTAAAAATTGGTAAAGCTGCAGAAGCAGGTTTTTGTATCGTCTTAATTGCTGTTATCCTTGATCGATTTACAAAAGCATGGGCGAATAAACAAGTTGATTATTTTGAAAATCTAACTTTTTTTCAAAGATATAAACTCTTAATCATCTTTGGAACCTCAATTTTAATTTTTTCAATCATTGCTTTTATAGCAAATGGTTACTTCGATAAAATTAATTACTTATATGTCATACCAATTGAAAAAGGTTTTACTTTTGCTCACTATATTGATGCTGCTGTTGATTGGGTTTGGGAAACTTTTTTCTATTCTCTCAATTCTTTCAATAAGTTTCTTCTAACTGAAGTTCTAGGTCCCATGAAAAAAGCTTATCTAGGTATGCCAGTAGTTGCCACGCTGACTCTTACTATGGGTGTCGCTTATATCATTGGTGGAATTAGAACAAGCTTATTAGTTGGGGGCATGATGTTATTTATTGCTATGTCTAAATACTGGGACAGAGCTTTAATTACAATGTACATGGCAACATTTGCTGTAATTATGGCATCTCTCAATGGAATAATAGTTGGATCAATATTTGCACAAACTGAGAGGGGATCAAAAATTATTCTCTCCGTGTGTGATTTTTTTGAAACATTTCCATCTTTTGTTTATTTAATACCTGTTATCTTCTTGTTCAATATTACTGATACCTCAGTGTTAATAGCTGCTATTGTTTATGCTACAGTTCCTGCTACTCGATATACTGTTTGGGGTCTAAATAGTGTCCCACTCTCCTTACATGAAGCAGGCACCATGTCTGGTGTCTCAAGAATACAAAGATGGACAAATATTGAAATTCCCTTAGCTTTCCCGACAATTATGCTTGGTGTTAATCAAACAGTTGTTTTTACTCTTCAAATGGTAATTTTAGGAGCGTTAATTGGAACTGAAGATTTAGGCCAACTTATTTTTGGGGCATTATCAAGAGCTCAAGACGGTCCTGGTGTTGCTATAACACTAGGTTTATTCGTTTCTTTAATGGCTATTTCAGTAGATGTAATTGTGAGAAAATGGGCCGAGGAAAGAAAAAAAGCTCTTGGATTAGCATAGAGAATGATTATCCCAAGAGTTACTCAACCTTATGAACCTGGATTACCAGCTCTTGGTGACGACTTAGAAAATTATTTGGTAACTGGTGGAGGTTCTCTCACATTAAAATTAGAACCAGATGACAAATTTAAAATAATTAATTTAGAAGGCCATCAACAGGCCGAGATTGTATGCTTTAATTCAAAGCGAGAGTGTAATCTATCAGCTTTAGGTCTTAATAACGATATGAGGTAGAGTCTATTAATCAATCGATTTTAGTATTTTCTCAAAATTCACTTTCAGGTTCAATTGAGGAGTTTAAAACAAACGACTCCATTGTTTGTATAATTTCTGCACCAGGCGAAAGTGAAATTACACATGAAAATATTCCTGCATCCGAACTACGAGTAATTGTTCAAAGAAATAAAAAACGTGAAGAGGGGGAATTTTTATTACCAGACCCTTTAATGGATCCTGTTGAAGAAATTTTTGTTAAAAGATATACCGCAATGGCCTATGAGGTCAAAGAAGGAGATTTTATTCAGATAATTGATGTTTATGGAAGACAATGTTCTGACTTTATGGCATTCGACTCAGAGAGCCTTCAAAAAGGCCAAGAGCTCTCAATAGATACAACTAATAGTAGATATTTAATGGGAAGTGCTTTTCCAATGCCAGGTCTCCATTCTAAATATTACGATGAAAATCAAATGCCCATGGTTGAAGTCTACAGAGACACTGTCGGAAGACATGATACGTTCGGTACTGCATGTACTTCAAAATTTTATGATGATATTGGCTATTTTGGTCATCCAAATTGCTCTGATAATTTCAATTATGTATTAGATAAGTTTACTGTGAGAAAAAGACTAGGTTGGAATGCTATAAATTTATTTTACAACACAGCCATTGATGCAAATAATGCTTTAATTTTTGATGAACCATGGTCTAGACCAGGAGACTATGTGATGTTTAAAGCCCTGAAAAATTTAGTTTGTGTCTCCTCTGCCTGTCCAGACGATGTAGATGCAGCTAATGGATGGAATCCTACTGACATTTTTGTTAGAGTCTATAGACCGAATAGACCTTTTAGTAAAGGAATGGCATTTAGAATGAAAGCAGACTCTGATCCCAAATTAACTAAAGAAACTGGTTTTCACCCAAGAGTATCAAAACTTACTGAAAATATTGTTGAGTACAAAGGCTTCTGGTTAGCTTCTAATTATAACAATCACGGGGCGCACCAAGAATATGAAGCTTGCAGAGAGCGGGCTATCATTATGGATTTATCAGCACTTAGAAAGTTTGAAGTAAGAGGTCCAGACGCTGAAGAACTTTTACAAATGACTTGCACCAGAAACATCAGAAAACTATCTGTTGGCCAAGTTGTTTACACTGCGATGTGCTACGAGCATGGAGGTATGCTTGATGACGGTACAGTATTCAAAATGACGGATGATAATTTTAGGTGGATTTGTGGAGATGAGTATTGCGGTGAATGGTTAAGAGAAAAAGCAAAGGAACATAACTTAAAGGTATGGATTAAATCTTCTACTGATAATTTACATAATGTTTCTGTCCAAGGGCCAAGGAGTAGAGAAATATTAAAAAAGATAATCTGGACACCCCCTCATCAAACATCATTGACTGATTTAGAGTGGTTTAGGTTTTCTATAGCTAGGTTAAATACTTTAGATGGAATTCCTTTAATGGTATCTAGAACTGGATATACAGGTGAACTAGGTTATGAAATATTCTGTCATCCGAGTAAAGCTGCTGAAGTTTGGGATGCTGTAATGAAAGCCGGAGAAGAGTTTGGAATTGTGCCTATGGGATTGGACGCTTTGGATTTAGTTAGAATTGAAGCTGGTTTAGTTTTTGCAAATTATGAATTCGATGATCAAACTGATCCGTTTGAGGCAGGAATTGGTTTTACAGTTCCTCTCAAATCAAAAGAAGATAACTTTATTGGTAAAGAAGCTTTACTTGAAAGAAAGGCAAACCCTCAAAGAAAACTAGTTGGACTTGAGATTGAGGGAAATGAAACTACCGGGCATGGTGACTGTGTTCATCCTTCAAATAATGGAAGGGAACAAGTTGGCATTATAACAAGTGGTATGAAATCCCCTGTTCTAAATAAAAATATTGCTCTTTGTAAAATCAATGTCAAATACAGCGAGCTTAATACTGAAGTTGAAATAGGTAAGTTAGATGGTCAACAAAAAAGAATAAAGGCTAAGGTTGTACCTTTCCCATTTTATGATCCAACTAAATCAAGAGTTAAATCCTAATTTATTTATCTTTTAAATGAGTTCAATTTTTTTAGATAAATCTTCAACTTTACCAATTAGTGATAACAGGTTTGATAAAGGACCTTTTTTTGAATTTTATCATAAAGAAGATAATTCTTATGGTGTATACGCTGATCGCTATTTTCCAATATCTGTTGGAAATAAAATCAAAGATAGTTACTGGAATTTGAGAAGAAAAGCTGTCATGTATGATGTACCTGAAAAACCTATTCAAATAGAGGGACCACAGTCAGAGGAATTTCTTGATAAAATATTTTGTCGCAAAATTAAAGATATGAAAGTAGGCAGGGGTAAATATGCAATTGCCTGTTATGAAAATGGCGGAATATTTATAGATGGTGTACTTTTTAGATTAGAGCAAAATAAATTTTGGTACGTCCAACCTGATGGACCCCTTGAAACTTGGTTAAAAGCTCATCAAAAAAACTATGAAGTTACTATAACTGACCCTAATTCTCGAGTGATACAAATTCAAGGTCCAATTTCTAAAGATATAATTTCAAAGCTGACAAATGGAGAAATAAACAATGATTTTAAATATTATCATTCAGGCTATTCAAAAATAGCTGATCAAAATGTATATGTCTCTAGAACAGGATGGACTTCTGAATTAGGCTTCGAAATTTATACTCTAGGAAATAAGACTAATTATAAAAAAATTTGGGATACTATTTGTGAAATCGGATATCCGATGGGTATGACATTTGATGGTCTAGAATCAATGGATATAAGAAGAATTGAAGCAGGCATCCTAGATAACAACACAGATTTTGACTCTTCTATGAATCCTTATGAAATTGGATTAGGCTCTCTAGTTGATTTAGAAAAAGAAAATTTTATTGGAAAAAAAGCTTTAGAATTTTTATCAACAAAATTTGGAAAGAGATTATTTGGTATAACTACCGATAAAGAAATTATTCCAAGAGCAAAAGTTTATTTATCATCAAATGAACAAAAAATTGGATATCTTTCAGCATCAACTTGGTCTCCTACTTTAGAAAAGTATGTAGGTTATGTGCGTTTTGACTACCCTGGTGAGTGGAAAGAATTTCAAATTAAAGTTGAGTCTGTTAATGATAATTTAGCTGACTGCGAAATAATTGATTTACCATTTTATGATAAAGAAAAACTAATCCCAAAGGGGATTGACAAAAATATTCCTTAATCTTTATTTTTTTCTTTTCTAAAGAATGGTATTAGAAACACAAAACAAGCTACAAAGAAAAAAAGACTTCCAAACATAGCCCAGAAACTACCAATGCTTGATATTATAAAGCCTACAGCAGAAATAATAAATAAAACCCACCCAATAAAATTAAGAGTATTATTGGACATATAATATTTATTTTGTATCTAAATATGTAGCCATAGAGTCATCCATGGCATCCAACCATGTAGTATGATGTGAGGGACCAGTGGTGCCAGTGACTGGCGAGGAAAAGGATTTATCTCTATAAGTCAGGATATTTTCTTCCTTATGGTGTTCCCAATCATAAAAATGTTTGCGAATTAACTCAAAGTCAATTTTTGGGTAGTCAACAGCAGAACATAAATCCACACAATAATCTGTTTGAAAATCAATCATTTGATAGGCATCCTCTAGGGCTTCTTCCTTTTTAACCCAGTTATCAATATCCTTTGCTAACTCATCAGCTGAAGGCAGAGTTATTTTGTTCATTATTATGTCTCTAACATACCAAGCTTGAGCATCAAACATGTTAAAAGTATGAAACTGATCTTGCATACCAAGATAAAACAAATTTTGATTATTTTGCCATACTACTCCTTTGTATAAGTTTGGAGGATACAGTCTGTTATGAGTTTTTAATTTTAGATCTTCTGGTAAAAAAGGAAAATGATGCAAGTAACCTGTACATAGTATTAAGGCATCCATTTCTTGAACTGTGCCATCTTTAAAAACTGCTTTGTTTCCATCGATCTTATCCATGTAATGTACTTCTTTCATGCCTTCAGGCCAATTGAAACCCATTGGATTGTTTCTATAACCAATAGTAACAGTTTTAGCTCCATATTTATGGCACTGTAACGCTACATCTTCAGCAGAGTAACTACTTCCGAGAACGACAACGTTTTTATCTCTAAACTCTTCAGCGTCTCTGAAATCATGAGAGTGCATTATTCTCCCTGGAAAGCTATTCATTCCCTCATATTCAGGAATGTAGGGAACAGAGAAGTGACCAGTCGCAACAACTAATTTATCAAAACTTTCAGTTTTAGTTTGATCGTCTTTTTTATTTCGGTATGTAATATCAAATCCATTACCATTATCAGCAACAGAGGTAACAGTGGTATTAAACTTTACGTATTTTTTTACATCTGAATTTTCTGCACGACCTAAAATGTAATCTTGAAGGACGGCTCTTGGAGGGAAGGAGGGAATTGGTTTTTTGAAATGCTCATCAAAAGAATAATCTGCAAATTCAAGACACTCTTTTGGTCCATTCGACCAAAGGTATCTATACATACTATTGTGAATTGGATCTCCATATTGATCAGACCCGGTTCTCCAAGTATAATTCCAAAGACCACCCCAACTTTCTTGTTTTTCAAAGGCAACAACCTCAGGAATATTTTCGCCTTTGCTTTGCGCTTGATGCAGAGATCTTAAAAAAGATAGTCCACAGGGACCTGTACCAATTAGTGCAACTTTTGTCATTATTCTCCTCCGATTTGAATTAATATTAATAATTAAATTTTAATTTCCAATCCATTTTTTGTCATACTCTGTAATAAATACAGGGATAATAAAAATGTTGTTTCATATTATGGAACAGGTTTATTGTAGCATTTTATTAGGAATATATATTTTCGAAGAGGTTTAATTGAATCATGCAAAAGTACTCAGTTTTTAGTTTAGTAAAAAATGCTTTCACCAACCATGAAAATTGGGAGGTAGCTTGGAAAGACCCTGAGCCTAAAAAAGAATACGATGTCATAATTGTAGGCGGCGGTGGTCATGGTCTTGCAACAGCTTATTATCTTGCAAAAGAACATGGCATCACAAACGTTGCCATACTTGAAAAGGGTTGGATTGGTGGAGGTAATGTTGGAAGAAACACTACCATCTTGAGATCTAACTATATGTTTGATTCAAACGCTCATTTTTATGAGTTTGGCATGAAGCTTTGGGAAACACTTAGCCAAGAATTAAATTACAACGTTATGTACTCACCGAGAGGAATTATAAACCTAGCTCACTCTGATGCACAAATGAATGCTTACGCTAGAAGAGGTAACTCTATGAGATTAAATGGTATTGATGCAATTCTTCTTGGAAGGGATGATTTAAAAAAGATGATCCCATTTGCAGATTTTTCAGAAACATGTCGTTTTCCTATTCATGGTGGTTTAATGCAACCACGTGGAGGAACTGCAAGACATGATGCAGTTGCTTGGGGATATGCGAGACAGGCAGACTCCATGGGTGTCGATATAATTCAAAATTGTGAAGTGACAGGTTTTGATGTTAACAACGGAAAAATAGAAGGCGTTCAAACATCAAGAGGAAATATTAAAACTAAAAAAGTTGGATTGTGTGTTGCTGGAAGCACTACACTTTTAGCAGACATGTTAAATATGAGACTTCCAATTGAAGCACATGTTCTGCAAGCTTGTGTCTCAGAACCAGTTAAACCTTTACTTCATAACGTAGTTACATTCGGAGCAGGTCACTTTTATTGTAGCCAATCTGACAAAGGTGAAATGGTTATGGGTGGTGATTTAGATGGTTACAATAGTTATGCTCAAAGAGGAAATATGCCAATGATACAGCATGTTTTAACAGGTGGATTGGCTGTCTTCCCAAACTTTAGTAGACTCAAAATGCTTCGAACTTGGGGAGGTATTATGGATATGTCCATGGATGGTTCTCCAATAATCGATAAAACTCATATTGAGGGGGTATATCTTAATTGCGGTTGGTGTTACGGCGGCTTTAAAGCTACTCCTAGCTCAGGTTTTGTTTTTGCACATACAATAGCACAAGATCAAGTACATGAACTCAACTCAGACTTTAACCTTGAAAGATTCCATACTGGAAAAATTATAGATGAAAAGGGTGTAGGCCCTAAACCTTGGATCGGTTAATAGATGTTAGAAATAAAATGCCCATACTGTGGCAAGCGCTCACAAAATGAATTTTCTTATGGCGGAGACGCCACTATAAAAAGACCTCAACTAGGAGAAGAAATTTCAACCGAGGATTGGGATAATTTTGTTTACTACAGAGATAACCCAAGAGGAAAACACTCAGAACTATGGCATCATGTTTCTGGATGTAGACAATGGTTTAAAGTCTCAAGAGACACCGCTACACATGAAATTTTTGACACTTGTAAAATGAACGAGGACTTTAATGTCTAACAGTTTTAGAACAACTAACTCAACTGGACTTATTAATAAGGATAAAAAAATTAATTTTACTTTTAATGGTACTATTTATCATGGCTATGAAGGAGACACTCTTGCATCTGCTTTAATTGCAAATGGTGTTCATTTAGTTGGAAGAAGTTTTAAGTATCATCGACCTCGCGGTTTTTTAGGAGTTGGTGTTGAAGAACCAAATGCAATGGTACAATTGCATGATGGTAATAAATCTGAACCTAATATCATTGCAACCGAAGTTGAGTTAGTTGAGGGATTAAAAGCTAAAAGTCAAAATTGTTGGCCTTCAGTTCAATTTGATATTGGAGAAATAAATAATGTCTTAAATCGTTTTTTTCCTGCAGGTTTCTATTACAAAACATTTATGTGGCCAAAAAGTTTTTGGATGAAAATCTATGAACCATTTATAAGAAAAGCTGCTGGTATGGGTAAAGCACCACTGTTACCTGACCCAGATAGGTACGAACATAATTATGAACACTGCGATGTACTAGTTGTTGGCTCTGGCCCATCAGGCCTCGCAAGTGCTCTGGCTGCTGCTAAAAATGGGGCTAGGGTAATATTAGCAGAAGACAAGCCTAATTTTGGTGGCTCTCTTTTAACTGACGAAGTTACGATTGGTAACATGTCAGGAAAAGAGTGGGCTAGTGATACCATTTCCCAACTAAAAAGTATGCCAAATGTAATATTAAAAAAAAGGTCACAAGTCTTCGGATACTATGATCACAATATGACCGTAATGATTGAAAGAGTTAGCGATCATATTGAAAATCCCTCAAAATACACACCAAGACAAAGACTACATTATATTAGAGCTGGAGAAGTAATAGTTTCAACTGGTTCTATTGAAAGACCAATATCTTTTGGAAATAATGATAGACCAGGAATTGTATTAGCCTCAGCAGCAAAAGAGTATATGAAGGTTTATGAAACATTAGTTGGTAAGAAACCAATTATATTTACCAATAATGATACAGCATATTCAACTGCCCTTGAGTTTATTAAAAATGATATTGAACCAATCATTGTAGACACTCGAGACAGCTCAAACGGTGAATTAGTCAAGGAAGTTCAGCAAAAGGGTATTTCTATAAAATTTAATTCAGGGATCGCAGACACTAAAGGACATTTGAAGATAAATTCTGCTATCATCGGCAAGCTTGACTCTTCAAAAGAGTCTTTTATTTCAGAAGAAACAGTAGAGTGTGATTGCATTTGTATGTCCGGAGGCTGGACACCAACGGTTCATTTATCTTCCCAAGCTGGAAATAAATTAAAGTTTAATGATGATATTGATGCGTTCGTACCGGATAAAAAAAGACAAAAAGAAACAGCAATTGGAGCAGCTAATGGTTCTTTCACCTTAAATCAATCTCTAGCTGAAGGTTTTCAAGTGGGCTTTGATTTATCAAACAAATTCACAGATCAAAATAATCCTACAAATAGTCCCAACTCAAATGAACCTAGCTATGAAAAACATGAAAAGCTCTGGTGTATGCCTTTACCATCTGGAAAAAAACCAAAACGCTTTATCGACTTTCAAAATGACGTTGCAGTTTCTGATGTAGAGCTAGCAATTAGAGAAGGCTTCAGATCAATTGAGCACGTCAAAAGATATACAACTCTTGGGATGGCTGGCGATCAAGGCAAGACAAGTAATTTAAATGGTTTGCAATATGTATCTAAAATAGAAAAAAAGATTGTTCCAGAAGTTGGTCATACAACATTTAGACCACCATACACCCCTGTAACAATTGGAGCTATCGTGGGTAGAGAAGTTGGTAATCACTATTTACCAACAAGAAAATCTCCCATTCATACATGGCATGAGGAAAATAATGCTGTTTTTGTAGCGGCAGGTTTATGGCAAAGACCCAGATACTACCCAAGGGGTTCTGAGGATATGAACAGTGCTGTTAATAGGGAAGCTGCAAATGTAAGAAAAAACGTTGGAATTTGTGATGTTACGACACTTGGTAAGATTGATATTAAAGGTCCGGATGCACCAGAATTCTTAAACAGAGTTTATACAAATGCATGGCTGAAACTGCCCGTTGGAAAAGCTAGATATGGTGTAATGCTAAGGGAAGATGGCATGGTTTTTGATGATGGAACAACATCTCGATTATCTGAAAATCATTTTCATATGACTACCACTACTGCCCAAGCTGCAAATGTTTTATCGCACTTAGAGTATTATTTACAAGTTGTATGGCCAGATTTAGATGTAAATGTCTTATCAACTACTGAACAGTGGTCTGGTATAGCAGTGGCAGGTCCAAAATCTAGAGATCTTTTATCAAAATTATTTCCTGATGTAGATATGTCAAATGAGGGTTTACCATTCATGGGTCTTGTTGACTCTTCAATAGACGGTATCAAAGCTAGAATTTATAGAATTTCTTTTTCTGGCGAACTAGCTTATGAGGTAAATGTCGAGTCAAACTATGGTCTTTATACGTGGAAGAAGATCATGGAAGTAGGACAGTCATTTGATATTCAACCATACGGAACAGAAGCTCTATCAACCTTAAGAATAGAAATGGGTCATGTCGCAGGAGCAGAATTAGACGGACGCACTATTCCTTTTGATGTTGGACTGAATAGTATGGTGAGTCAGAAAAAAGATTTCATAGGTAAAAGATCTTTATCTAAAGACGCATTCACTGAGTCGGATAGACAAACTATTGTTGGACTTGTTCCACTAGACAAAAAAACAAAGATCCCAGAGGGTTCACATATTATAGAAGATAATAGTGCTGTTGCCCCAATACCTAAACTTGGACATGTTTCATCTTCTTGTTGGAGTGTTGAATATAATAATCCCTTTTCCATAGCCATAATAAAAGATGGTAAAAATAAAATTGGTAAAAATCTATATGCTGTCTCTCCTTTGAAAGATATTTCAATTCCTGTTGAGGTAGTATCCTCACACTATGTTGATCCCGAAGGCTCAAGGGTAAGATCATAATGGAACAAGCACAAAACCTATCACCACTTCATTTTGATCATAAGCTCGGCTTGTTTGGCGACTATGAGAATAAAGAAAACCTATTAAAAATTTCAGAAATAAAAGACCTAAGTATTATCCAAATTGCTAAATTTAAAAAAAGCTCAATTGAGATTGAAAAAGTTACCATAAATCAACTTAATTTACCGACAGAAAGCCTAAAAGTTTCTCACAACCAAGAAACAAGAGTATTGTGGACCGGTCCTGATACCTGGTTAATTATCTCAAAAAAAATTGACTTGAAAGACGAAATTTACAAATCGATTAGAGATGAGGATTTTGCCATTACAGATATTTCACAATCAAGAGCTGTATTACAAATATCAGGCGTAAATGCAAAAAATGTTTTAAAAAAAGGTTCTCCAATAAATTTTAATGAAAATATGTTTAAACCAAATAATTGCGTGAACACTACATATAACGGAATTAACATACTGATCGACTATTTAGACGACCAACCGTTTTGTTTTAACCTTTATGCATTAAGAAGCTTTGGTGGTTCTTTTTACCATAGCATTACTGACTCGTCATTAGAGTATGGGTATGAGGGTATTTAATATTAATGTGCGGTATAGTTGGAATATATTTAAAAAATAAAAAATATAATTCACAATTAGGTAAATTTCTTACTGGAATGATGAATAGTATGGCTACGCGTGGTCCTGATAGTGCAGGTTT
>LULI01001334.1_pt1 | contig 14366 bp, 15 predicted proteins | sample 728191 | NCBI WGS metagenome assembly LULI01 (sample SAMN03860293, study PRJNA289734) | marine metagenome | biome: seawater column; feature: ocean; material: water; isolation source: Red Sea water column Station 169 - depth 50m | place: Saudi Arabia: Red Sea | collected 2011-10-15 | depth 50 m | reverse complement strand
CAATGCCACTTCAATATGGAATTGATTTTGTACCTGGTGCCATAATTCTAATGTTGTTTATGTCAATTGTTACTACAATTGAAACAATTGGAGACATTAGTGCCACAACAATGGGTGGTGTTAAACGAGAAGCAACGGACAAAGAAATATCAGGTGGAATCATGGCAGATGGTGTTGGTACTGCATTTGGTGCAATATTTAATGCAATGCCCAATACATCTTATTCGCAAAATGCTGGACTGGTTGCGTTTACAGGAGTTGTAAGTAGACATGTTGGAACTATAGCTGGAATAGTTTTAGTTCTTATGGGATTATTTCCTAAATTAGGTGGAATAATCGCCGCAATGCCAGAGTCAGTGATTGGCGGAGCAGCAATCATTATGTTTGGTATGATTGTAGCTGCTGGAATAAAATTGATTTCAAGAGCAGAAATGGATCAAAGAAATTTATTAATCTTAGCTCTTTCATTATCTTTTGGAATTGGAATGTCATTGTTGCCAGACTTTGTGAAAAATATTCCAGATTTTGGAATAAGTTTAAAACTACTGTTAACGACTGGACTTATACCTGCGGGATTATTAGCATTTGTTCTTAATGCTATAATGGCAAAGAAATAATTAATTTAAACTTGTGGGGAGAAATCCCCACAAGTAAGGTTTAAGACTTATTTTATTTCAATAAGCTTTTTCTTTTTGTGTTCTGGGATGATTCTTTCACAAGATATTGTTAAAAGACCATCTTTAAGTTCAGCACCATTAACTTTAACATCATCAGCAATAGTGAATGATCTTGCGAATTGTCTTTGAGAGATACCTTTATGAATTATTTCTCCATTAACATCATTATTTTCAGATTTATCAACTTGTTTTGTTCTTACAGTCAATAAATTATCTTCAAACTCAACCTCAACATCATTTTTATTAAAACCAGCTAATGCAACTTCAATTGCATAATTATCCTTACCAGTTTTTCTAATGTTGTACGGAGGGTAGTTTGATTGCATTGTCAAACTTCCGTTTCCCAACATATTTTCAAATTGGTCAAACATATCGTCAAAACCAATTGAAAAAGGTCTTAGTGAGTTAAATATAGATAGATCCTTACTTGTCATAATATCCTCCTTTTTTAAGCAAGTTTATTTTAAGTAAGCCCCATAAGGCGACTTACACGAATTATGTAGGTATGATTTAAAAAATTTCAATATATGGGAAATTAAATTTTTTCAGAAATTTTCAATGCAAAAGCATAATCTAATGCGATTTCTTCTATTGCGCCATCTCTACCAGATTTACCTCCATGACCAGCATTCATTTCTGTTTTGAGTAACAATAAATTATTATCAGTTTTGTAATCTCTAAGTTTTGCAGTAAATTTTGCAGGTTCATCGAACAAAACTCTGTTATCGCTCAAACTAGTTGTTATTAGCATATGAGGATAATCCATTTTTCTTATATTATTATATGGAGCATATGAAAAAATATAATCAAAATGCTCTTTGTTTTCTTTGGCATTACCAAATTCATCAAATTCACCAACTGTAAGAGGTAAAGAGTGATCAAGATTTGTTGTTAATGAGTCTACAAAAGGTACAGCCATAATTATACCTAAAAATAATTCAGGAGATTGATTAACAACAGCACCCATTAATAAACCTCCAGCAGATCCACCCATTCCTATTATTTTTCTTTTTGAGGTGTATTTGTTTTCAATCAAATATTTTGCAGCAAAAATATAATCTTCAAATGTATTTTTTTTATTAGTTAACTTTCCTTCTTTCCACCATTTCATTCCTTTTTCCATTCCACCTCTGATGTGTGCGGTAGCCCAAATAATATCTCTATTTATTAAGCTAAGTCTTGTTGAAGAAAAACTTGGACTCATCGAACTACCATACGATCCATATCCGTATAATAATAAATTCGCTGTACCGTCTATTTTTGTATTTATGTGTCTTGTAATTGTGAGCGGAACCATTCTTCCATCATGAGATTCATACTCTATTCTCTCTACTATATAGTCATCTTTGTTATGTCCTGATGGTATTTCTTGTTCTTTAACAAATGTTTTAGATTTAGTTTTTAAATTATATTTGTAAACTCTTGAAGGTGTTTTAGGTGAAGAGTATGAAACATAAACTTCATCTGTATTTCTATTTCTTTGCGCTAATGAAACTCCAGGTACATATACTTTTTCGTCAGAAAAAATTAATTCTTCTTCTTTGTTTGTTGAAGCATCGATAACAAAGAGTTTGTCTAAAGCATTTGATGTTTCTGACCTAATTATCCAGTTTTTTAAAAATGTACAACCACCAATTAACACCTCTTTCTTTGCAGCAATAAATGACTTCCAGTTTTGATTTTCTAAAGTTTCTGAAATATCTATTTTAAAATCTTCCGCATCATATTGCTCTGAAGTATTGTGATCTGAAGTGTTTATGAAATAATATTTCTCATCTGAGCTTAATCCAATACTAACTGTAAAAGCTTCACTTTTTTCATTAAAGATTAGTTCATCTTCGTTTTCAAAATCTCCAATTTTATGTCTATAAATTTTTCTAGCTCTATGATTTTCATCTAACTTGGAGTAAAAAAGATATTTGTCGTCTAGACTGAAAATTATACTTCCAGATGTTTCTTTGATCTCTTTTGAAATTATTTTATTATTTTTAATATTTCTTATATAAATTGTATAATACTCTGAGCCTTTGGTATCTAATGAGTACCCAAGGTATTGGTCATTATTACTAACTTCTAGATCTCCAACACCAAAATATTCAACATTTAATTTTTCTTTTTCTTTGTCTCCATTCCATATTTCTTCAATTTCAGACGAACCAATTTTTTTTCTTAATTTTATAGAATAATTTCCTTTGGCAGTAGTCTTTGTCCAGTATTCATATGAGTGATCTTTAAAAGGTAAGCTTTCATCATCTAATTTTATTCTTCCTTTTATTTCATCAAATAATTTTTTTTGAGTATTTTTTGTATTTTTTAGATGATACTCAGTATATTCATTTTCTTCTTCTAAATATTCTTTTACTTCTGGAAGAAGTTTAGTTTTGTCTTGTAAGACTTCTAAAATGTTTTCCTGATGTATCCAGCTATAATTATCCTCCCACTCTATATTGTGACAAGATTTTAGCTCTGGTTTTTTTTTTAGATATGGTACTTTCATTTGTAATCGGAAATATATGAATTTTATAATTTATACATTATTAATTTTAATTGGTTTATATTTTTTATTAAGACTTTTTACTCAAGTTGCGTCAAAAAAAATATCTAAAGGTTTAAGAGTATTCTTATTCATAGTTTTAATTATCTTTGCAGTTTTATTTGCTATAGGAGGCAAATTTTTACTTACTTTGCCATTTACTCTTGCAAGTCTTGCTCTTTTAAAATTGAAAGGAATGTCTATTTTTCAATTAATTTCATTGTACAGATTAATTCAAACTTTAAGAAATTCAGGTAGATTTTCATTTAACAACACTGCATCAAATTTAAACACGATGTCTACTGAAGAAGCATATCGTATACTTAATTTAAATCCTTCTAAAAATTTAACTAAGGAAGATGTAAATAAAGCATACATTAAAATACAAAAAAAAATTCATCCAGATATTTCACCTGAAACTTCTAGGTTATCTACATTAGTAAATGAAGCTAAAGAAATAGTTTTGAGAGATATAACATAGACAATTTAAACTTTACTATATTTTTTTTTTATATAAATTTTATTTATGAGCAATATCAATGGAATATATGCGGCATCAATGTCGATCTTAAACAAAGATCTAACTTTGAACATAGATAAAACTATCGAGCATGCAGAGATGGTAATTAATAATGGTTGTCACGGTGTTGCAATATTTGGAAGTACAGGACAGGCCCAATTAATTCCTGTTGCGGAAAAAATTAAATTGTTAAATAAAATTTCAACAAACAAGTATAAAGATAAATTTATTATTGGAACAGGATTAAACTCTTTAGGAGAAACAATAAGTTTAATGAGAGTTGCAATGTCATTAGATTTTGAAAAATTTTTAATTATGCCACCAGCTTATTATAAATATAGTGATGAAGAAGTTATTAATTTTTATTCAAAAATAGTTGAGTCCCTACCAAAAAGCAAAATTATTTTATATAATTTTGAGAAACTTTGTGGATACAAATTTAGTGTTGAGTGCGTGGAAAGACTTGTTAAAAATTTTCCAGAACAAATAGTTGGAGTTAAAGATAGCTCATATAATCTTTATGAAAATCTTAAATTAGATAATTTTTCAGTTATGCCAGGTTCTGAATCTAAATTATTAAAAGGACTTGAGTTAGGTTGTTCAGGAATAATAACAGCAACATGCAATGCAACATCTAAACTAGCTAGAAAAGTATATGATGACTTTAAGGATGGAAAAGAACAAGAAGTTAATATCCAATTATGTGATGTAAGAGGGACATTTGAAAAATATAATCTTATTTCTGGCTTACATACTTTTTATAAGAATAAAGATAGTTTTCATGAAAATTTACTACCGCCTCTAAGAATTTTAAATAAAGAAGAAGAGATTGATCTTTTAAACAATTTAGAGAAGTTTAGTTTCTCACTAAAATCATCAATGGCAGCTTAAAATGCAGTTAGCAAGGTTCTTAAATAGTGTTTTTAAGAAAGATGGTTTTATTTTAGTGGATGCAAATTCTAAAAGTTATATCATCGGAAATCCTGAAAAGGAAAATCCTATAAAAGTTAAAATATTAAATAAAAATCTTCATTATAAACTTTTATTCCATCCCGATCTTTATTTTGGAGAAGCTTATACAGACGGAGAGATAGTTATTGAGAACGGAAGTCTTACAGATTTTTTAGATTTGTCTTTGATGAATTTTGGAAGAGGAGATTTAAATTTTTTTAGTTATTTAATTAATAGATTAAGAGGTTCATATAGATATTTAACAAATTTTAATTTTATTAAAAAATCTAAAATGAATGTTTCACATCACTATGACATCAAAGATGATCTTTATGATTTATTTTTAGATCCTAAAAGACAATATTCTTGTGCTTACTTCAAAAATGAAAATGATACTCTAGAGACTGCTCAAAATAATAAAATTCAACATATAATTAAGAAACTAAATATAAAGCCAAACCAAAAAGTATTAGATATTGGATGTGGATGGGGCTCTTTAGCAGTCGATATTGCGCGGTCAGCAAATTGTGAAGTGACTGGAATCACATTATCAGAAAATCAATTAAAATATTGCAAACAAAAAGCCAAAGAACTTAATTTAGAAAATCAATTAAGATTTATGTTAATGGATTACAGGGAACTTGATGAAAAATTTGATAGAATTGTAAGTGTTGGAATGTTTGAACATGTCGGAAGAAAATTTTATAAAAAATTTTTCTCACAAGTTGAAAAACTTCTAAAAGACGATGGAGTTTCATTAATTCATACTATTGGATCAGTAAATCCTCCAAGAGACCCTCATCCATGGATAACAAAATATATATTTCCTGGTGGTTACACACCAAGCTTAAGTGAAGTAACTACCCCAATTGAAAAAGCTGGCTTAATTGTATCTGATATTGAGGTATTAAGAATGCATTATTCTCACACATTAAGACATTGGAAAGAAAATTGCCTGAATAATAAAGATAAAATTATCAATATGTTTGATGAACGTTTTTTTAGAATGTGGGAATTTTATTTAGCAGGTTGTGAAATGGCTTTTAAATGGGGAGACCAAGTTGTATATCAGTTTCAACTTACTAAAAACTATACTTCTACACCTGTTACAAGAGACTATATTTATCAATAATTTATTGATAAATAATAAATTCCTTTAAATGAAAAAAATAAAAAAAAAACAAAATAAATCTATAAAAAAAAGTAAAAAAAAATCTCAATTAAAATTCAAAAAATCTAAAAAAATTTCCATAGTTAAAAAAACCAAAACCAAAATTAACAAAAGAAACAAAATTAAAAGTAAAAAAAAAAATAATTTAAAAATTAAATCAAAAAAAAAAATTATTAAAAAACCTAAAGAAAAAAGTTTTCTTTTAAAAATAATAAATTTTCAAAATTCTTTAAAACCTGAGATAAAATTAAAAATAAATCTTAACATAGAAAAATATATCCAAGCTTTTTTTGATAAAATTTCTGAAACAATCAGTAACTACAAAGTTCTTAAAAAAGATGAACAAAGAAGAATTAAACTCGAAAAACAGGAGCAAGAAAGACAGGAAAAGCTAGCTTTACAGGAAGCAAAGCAGAAGGAGCGAGAACTAAAATTAAAACTAAATGAACAAGTATTAAAAGAAGAGATAAGATTAGAAAAACAAAGAACAAAGGAAATTAAATTATTTTTAAGAAAAGAGCAGGCTTTATTAAGAATTGAACAAGCTGAAAAGCAAAAGAAATTTTTACAACAATTAAAATTAGAAAAACAGATTGAAAAATTCAGAGTAAGGGAAGTTAAAGAATTAGAAAAATTAGAAAAAATTTCATTAAAAGAAAAAAGAGAAGATTATGCAGGACTTCAACAGAGAATTGAGAAGTTAAAAGAGAAATATCGAATAATAAGAGATCAAAAAATAAGAGAGAGAGTAGAGGCATTAGGAGTAAAAATTCAAGGTGATGAAGACAGGGAAACATTATTAAGGAAAGAAAAAGAATATACATTGGCAAGACAAAAAATTGAGTTTGCCCTTGAAAGTTTTTATAGAAGCGCCAGTAGTTTAGTTTTTCAGTTAAATAAGAGACACATTACTAGACATATGTCTATTTTTAGATGTATCGATAGAAGATTTGAGACAGGAGAAATATTTATAAAGTGGGATGAAGCTCCTGATGAGGAATGGCTATTGTTAATTTATATTAAAAATAATTCTCCAGATGAAGGAATAGTCATTGAAGATAAAACCAATCCTGAGAAAAATATATCTCACGAATTTAAAAATAATGAAATATTCAAAGCTTCTGACACTATGGTGGATTCGTTAACCCAATTAATTGCAAAAAAAAGAGAAAAAAATAACAATTAATTATTAGATCTAAATTAAGTATTATTAGTTATGTTTTTTGGAATAATTGGGATGTTGATTTTGTATGTGCTGTTAAAGTATATACTTGCTTGGATTAGATACTTCAATAGTCAGGATGAAAGATTAGGACAATCAACTTGGAGATGGAGTTATGATTATGAAGTTGATGGTGAAAGAGATATATCGGATTTAGATGACAAAAATTTTGTAAGATTGAGAAGAAAAAGAAATAAAATTATTACTCTTATGTACTCTGTAGTTTTAATTATGTTTATTCTTTCAATGTCTTTATTAAGTCAGATTTTAATATTTTTTCTAAATTAATTTTTTAATTGTTTTTTATTTTTCAAATATAGAAAATACGCAGCTATTTCATATCCATATTTAAAAATAGTAAATATGACAGGCAATTTAAAAAAATTATATAAGAATTTATATTTTGGTATCTTCTTCCAAACATAAAGAAAAGCTTCTGCACCTTCAATTACTTGATCGTTTTCTTTAATGTGCAATCTTCTTAAAAGTTCTTTGTCATTTTTGGAAGTTTCTTTTTCTGCTTCTTTGTTATTCGTAATATCTATCCAATCAATATCTTCAATATTTTCTTTTTTATACATATTGATTTCTGATCTACAGATTTTGCATGAGTCAAGAGTTATTAAAATAAACTTTCATAGAAAATTATATTAACTTTAAAATTAAGCATGTAAATGCGCCAAATGATTAGTTGAAAATTAATAATAAAGCACTATCTAAACTTAGTGAGTAATTTTTTTGACAAATCTGATTTAACAAGAAAAGATGCTGATGCAATAGTATCTGATACATTACAAAATTGTGATGATGGTGAGCTATATTTGGAGGACACTAAATCCGAATCAATTTTATTGGATGATAATAAAATTAAAAGCTCAAGTTATAGCTCAGATTTAGGTTTTGGATTTAGAGCAATTACAGGAGAGGTAGTTGCTTATTCTCACTCTAATGAAATATCAAAAGATTCACTAAAAAAATCTTCTGAAAATTTAAAATCTACTCTGAAGTCGATGAAAGGTACGTATAATCATGATATTTCAAGATCTAATAAAAAATTTTATGAAGATATTAATCCATTAGAGCAAAAAACATTAAATTCAAAATTAGAAGTTTTAAATAAAGTAAATGAATATTTAAGAAAAAAAGACAATTCAGTAAAGCAAGTTACTACAAGTTTTGCAGGTGAACAAAAATCTATCGAGATTATCAGATCAGGTGGTGAAGTATTAACGGATGTCCGACCATTAATTAGATTTAATGTATCAGTGATGTTAGAGAAAAACGGAAGAAAAGAAACTGGTGTATATGGAATAGGTGGAAGACAATCTTATGATGAATATTTAAAAAATGATAATTGGAAAACAGTATGTGAGGAAGCCTTTAGAATTGCATCAGTTAATTTAGAGAGTAAACCTGCTCCAGCAGGAGAAATGAAGGTGGTTCTAGGTCCTGGATGGCCAGCTATTTTAATTCATGAAGCAATTGGACATGGTTTAGAAGGAGATTTTAACAGAAAAAAAACATCCGCTTTTCATGATCTTATGGGCCAAAAAGTTGCTAGTGAAGGAGTAACGATTGTTGACGACGGAACAATTGATAATAGAAGAGGTAGTTTAACTATTGATGATGAAGGTACACCAACAGAAAAAACAGTATTAATTGAAAATGGGATATTAAAGAATTTTATGCAAGATAGATTAAATGCAAGATTGATGAATACAAAATCCACTGGTTCAGGGAGAAGAGAAAATTATAGACACGTTGTTTTGCCAAGAATGAGAAACACTATGATGTTGAGTGGAAATCAAACCCAAGAAGAAATGATTAAATCAGTAGATAAAGGAATTTTTGCAGTAAGTTTTGGAGGAGGACAAGTTGATATTACATCTGGAAAATTTGTTTTTAATTGTACTGAGGCATACGAAATTAATAATGGAAAAATTGGTTCACCAATAAAGGGAGCTACATTAATCGGAGATGGTCCATCAATTCTAAAAGAAGTTTCAATGGTTGGAAATGATATGATGTTAGATCCTGGTATTGGAACTTGTGGTAAAGCTGGACAAGGTGTACCAGTTGGAGTTGCTCAGCCCTCAATCTTAATCGATAAAATGACTGTTGGTGGAACTAAACTTTAAATTATGGTTAAGGATCAAGAATATTTAAGATCAAAAGCTTCATATTGTTTAGATTTAGCTAAAAAATTGGGTGCAACTGGATCAAGCGTGACAGTTGGTCATTCAATTTCAGAAACAGTCAATTTTAGAAATAATACTTTAGACGAGTCAAATAGATCTGATGGATTAGCAATAAGCATTGAAACTTATTTAGGAAAAAAAAGATCATCAATTTCTTCGTCAAACTTGTTAGATGACAACATTAAAACTCTAATAGAAAAATGTTTTGAAACAACCAAAAATACCCCTGAGGATGAATTTAATTCTTTACCAGATAAAGAACTTTTAGCTAAAGAAATTAAAAATTTAAAGTGATGGATTTTGTGATGGATACAAATCATCTTCATTCAGTGCATCTTGTGTTACTGTTGCTAAAGATGAAAATAGTATGGAGAGAGATTATGAATTTACAAGCAAACGTCATCTATCAGACATTAAAGGCGCAAAAGAACTTGGTGAAAAAGCTTCTGAGCAAACTATAAGAAAATTAAGCCCGAACAAAATTGGCAGTGAAAAAATAAGCATTATATTTGACAAAAGGATAGCAAAAGGAATGCTAGGTGCATTTGCAGGCGCGATATCTTCAAATGCCATTGCAAGAGGAACATCTTTTCTTAAGGATAAAATCAATGAACAAATATTTTCAGAAACAATAAATGTAATTGATAAACCAGACATGAACAAAGGAGTTGGATCTCAAATTTTTGATTCTGAAGGAGTAAAATCAGATACTTTAAATCTTATACAAAATGGTATTTTAAAAAATTATTTAGTCGATACTTACAATGGAAAGAAACTTAATTTAAAATCAAATGGAAGATGTGGTGGAACAACTAATTTGTATTTTGATAATGGAAAAATTAGTTTCGAAGATTTACTAAAAACTAACTCAAAACATATTTATGTAACTGAAACAATAGGTCATGGAAGTAATTTGGTTACCGGAGACTATTCGGTTGGTGCAACAGGATTCTTAATTGAAAATGGCGAATTTAAATTTCCCGTAAATGAAATAACAATTGCTGGAAATTTTAAAGATATGTTCAAAAATATAACTTTAGCTAGTGATTTAGATTTTGAATATTCCATCAACTCACCGACTATGATGATAGAGGGAATGACAGTTGCAGGTAAATGAGCACTTACTGTGTCATTGGATCAGGAATATCTGGAGCTACAATTGCAAACCTATTAAATAAGAAACATTCTGTAGATCTCTATGATAAAGCAAGAGGTCCTGGTGGCAGATCATCATTTAAAAGGTTAGATAAAAAAATAGGGTTTGATCATGGTGTTCAATATATATCCCCTAAGAGTGATGAATTTAAAAAAGTTGGAAAGGCCAACATACTTTTAAAAATAAAAAAATAAAAGAAAACAAAAACCATCAAAAAATAATTGGTAGACTAGGAAATAATGATATTAGCAAGTTTTTATTAAAAAAAATTAATTGTAATTTTCAAAAAGAATTAAAAAAAATTGATTACAATAAAAACAAATGGAAACTTACCTTTTCTGATGGTGACAATAAATCTTATGATAATCTTATTTTAACATGTCCGTATCCTCAATTAGTTAAATTAGCAAAAAAATTTATTAATCATTCATTTATCAAAAAAAAAATTAAAATGGATGCAAATATTACAGTCATGATAAAAATAAAAAAAACTGGAAAAAATATAAGTAGTTTTTTATTTGATGATGAAATTTTGGGTTGGGCTGCTAAAGAAAATAGTAAGTTAAGATTTAAAAGTATTTATGATCTATGGACACTTCAAAGTACATCAAAGTGGGCAAATAAAAAAATAATGAAAAACAAAGAAAATAAAGATTTGAATTCAAAAATTTTAATTAATAGATTTTTTGATCTTACTGGTATTAAAAAAACTAATATTCTATTTTCTTTAAATCATGGATGGATGTATTCATCAAATTCAAAATCTTTAAAAATTAAAAGTTATTGGAACAAAAAAATTAATTTAGGAGTATGTGCTGATTGGTTTGTGGGACCAAGGTTGGAGGCAGGATGGATAAGTGCAAACGATCTTTTTAACAAAATTAGTAAATAAAATTATTCAATATTTTTAAGCCTATACTCCCAATTTCCCATTCTTTCATAAGTAACTTTAACTATTACCGAAGTTTTCTTATCAAGCCATATATCAAAATTAAGTCTTTTGTCTTCTGGAAGTGACATATCTTTAGAAGTAAGTTTAAAATGATCAGTTTCAAATTCTTTTCCATTGATAGCAACGTTTTCCTTGCCAATAAATGTAACTAATTGTTCCTTTATGCTTCCAGAAATAGGACTTATTTGACTTTCTGCTTGTAAAATTTTGTGACTCCACCAATTTCCAATAATATTTTTTAGAGAAGCTTCACCCGAATATGAAGATCCTTTAATATTAAATTTTTTATTAGTATTATCTAATTTTAAATTTACAAATTTTTCTTTTTTATTTTGAAGTGTTTTTGATTGAAATGAAATTAAACGATCATTTAAATATATTTCTTCTCCATATCCCTCCACTTTAAAAATTGTTGCAGATAGTAATTTTACTTCAAATTTATATTGATTTTTAACTGTTGTTGTTTCACCGTCTCTCTCAAAAAAATAATTATTATATCCAATTACTTCATTATTTCTCAAGATCTCCATTTCTATTTTATCAAATTTGTTATAATGACCTATATGAGCTAAAGAAATTGATGAGAAAAATATAGCAAGTAAAACAACTAAAAACTTTTTCATTAATAGATATAGTTTATCATATTTATGTTTTTAAAAATAAAAAAAATTCCAAAAGTTAACTGGAGCTCAGAAAAACCATTAAATTTTAAACCAAAATTTTCTACATTTTTTTTCTTATGTTTTGGTTTATCTTTGTTTGGATTAGGTGAAGGTTTGTTAATTGTTTCTTTCACAGGAGCTTCTCCTTGGAGTGTTTTAGCTCAAGGTATTTCCTTAAATGTTAATTTAAGTATTGGAACTATCACGTTATTAATAAGTATTGTTGTTTTACTTTTATGGATACCACTTAGACAAAAACCAGGAATGGGCACAATTCTTAATGCTTTGATAATTGCAATTATGATTGATCTTTGTATTAAGTATGTTCCAACACCTTCAAATTATATATATCAATTAATTTTAGCTGTAATCTCTGTCATTATGGTTGGAATAGGTGGGGGGTCCTAGAGACGGGCTTATGATAGGATTACAAAAAATAACAAATTTTCCTATAGCTGTTGTGAGAGCAACATTAGAAATTTCTGTAGTTAGTATTGGATGGTATTTAGGAGGAACAGTAGGTGTTGGAACTTTATTATTCGCATTCGGAATAGGTCCTTGCGTTGCTCTTGGTTTATTTTTAGTTGATAAAATTTTTAACTAGGCAGCTGCACTATTTTTTTCGTTTCTTTTTCTTTCGTGGGGGTCAAGAATTCCTTTTCTCAATCTACAAGAATCAGGTGTAATTTCTAATGCCTCATCAGTATTAAGCATACTTAGTTGTTCAGCTATTGACATTTTCCTTACAGGAGTAAGAACTACATTTTCATCTGTTCCTTGCGTTCTCATATTTGTTAATTTTTTTCCTTTCATGACATTAATTATCATATCACCCGGTTTTGGTGATAATCCAACAATCATACCTGGATAAACTGGATCATTATGTGTAACAAACATTTCTCCTCTTGCTTGAAGGTTGAAGATTGCAAAAGCTACTGCTTTTCCTTGTTCCATTGCAATTAATGCACCATTTCTTCTACCTTCCATTTCTCCTTCAAAAGGACCGTAGTCGTGAAAAATTCTATTAATCACACCTTCACCTTTGGTTAGAGTTAGAAATCTACTTGTGTATCCCATCAAGCCTCTCGTAGGTGCATGAAAGATCAATCGTTTCTTATTTGTGCCTGTATCTTTTAATTCAATTAATTTACCTTTTCTTCTATTCATTGAGTCGATTACTTTTGAAGAGTGTTCTTCATCTAAATCCATTCTCATTTGAGTAAGAAGTATTTCCAACATCAGCTCACCTCGTCCACTTACAACAAATGCATCTTTACCTTCATTTTCTGAGAAAGTTATCCCAACATTGTTTTGTGCCTCTTGAACTAATCTTTCTCTAATTTGCGTACTTGTAAGTTTTTTACCCTCTGTCCCCGCTAGTGGAGAAGTGTTAACAGTTATTGTAATTGACATTGTTGGAGGATCAATCGGTGTTGCTGGTATAGGATCATTGACTTCCAAATTACAAATTGTATCAGCAACATTTGCTTTTTCTAATCCTGCTACAACAACAATATCTCCTGCTTCTCCAACATCAATTGGAACTTTTTTAGTTCCTTCATACCTAAAAATTTTTGTTAATTTTCCTTCATCAACTTTTTCACCATTTAAATTAATAGCTTTGATTGGTTGATTTGCTTTTGCTGTGCCTTGTGCAATTCTACCTACTAGGCTTCTTCCTAAAAAACTGTCTGAATAAAGTAATGTTGACAACATTGCAAAAGGTTTAGTTTTATCTAAATCAGCTGGTTTAACATGTTCTACTATTAAATCTAATAAAGGATTTAAATTTTTTCTTGGACCGTCTACTTCATTATCTGCCCATCCTGATCTTCCACTTGCATACAACACAGGAAAATCTAATTGTTCTTCATTAGCATCTAAACTTACAAACAGATCAAAAGTTTCATCCAAGACTTCATTTGCTCTTTGATCCGCTTTATCTAATTTATTGATAACGACTATTGGTTTTAAACCTTGTTTTAATGCTTTCGATAAAACAAATTTTGTTTGAGGCATTACTCCTTCTGCAGAGTCAATTAATAAAAGAGCACCATCAGCCATACTTAAAACTCTTTCGACTTCTGCTGCAAAATCTCTGTGGCCAGGTGTATCAATGATATTTATTCTTGAATTATTCCAGTTTATAGATGCAGGTTTTGCAAGAATTGTTATTCCTCTTTCTTTCTCAAGTTCTCCTGAGTCCATTAATCTTTCATCAACAACTTCATTCTCTCTAAATGACCCACTTTGTTTCATTAAGTTGTCAATTAAAGTGGTTTTCCCATGGTCGACATGGGCTATGATTGTGATGTTTCTTATAT
>LULI01000852.1_pt1 | contig 14376 bp, 18 predicted proteins | sample 728191 | NCBI WGS metagenome assembly LULI01 (sample SAMN03860293, study PRJNA289734) | marine metagenome | biome: seawater column; feature: ocean; material: water; isolation source: Red Sea water column Station 169 - depth 50m | place: Saudi Arabia: Red Sea | collected 2011-10-15 | depth 50 m | reverse complement strand
CATGCAGGTCGTGGGATACCATCAAGACTCCGCAACCCCGTTGATCACGGATCTTTCCGATCAGGCCATACAGCTCGGCCTCTCCGAGATGGTCCACCCCCTGGGCCGGTTCATCCAAGACCAGCAGTTCGGGTTCACGGAGCAGGGCCCGGGCCAGCATCATCCGTTGAAACTCTCCTCCCGAAAGCGTCTGCACCGGTTCATCGATGAGGGAAAGTACTCCGGTTTCCGCGAGTGCCGATTCCACTTCTTTTCGGGAAAAGGATTCCGTCAGAGTCATCATCCGGGCCACCGAAAGCGGAAGGACCGGATCGATGCTGGTCTTCTGGGGCAGGTAACCGACACGCAAACCAAGGCGTCTTCGAATGCTTCCACGATCGGGTTTGTAGAGACCCAGCAACAGTTTCAGCAGGCTGGTTTTGCCGGCACCGTTGGGACCGATCACGCTGACGATTTCACCTTCGGAGACCTCCAGTGAGACGGCTTCCACCAGATCGTTCCTTCCTGCTTTCAGGTAAAGGTCTTTGGCGGAAATCAGGATATTGGGAAGTTCAGGAGTCATCCGGACTCCGCACATTCGTAACAGATGCCGATGATTTCCACCAACTGCTGGTCCACCTGAAATCCTGCCTCCACCGCATCCTTTTCGATCCGCTCGGAAACTCTGTTGCTGTTCAGTTCCCCGACATTCTTGCACTGGCGGCAAATCAAAAACTGGGCGGTGTGATCTTCCCCCACGGCCATACAGGCAACAAAAGCATTCAGGCTATTTAAACGGTGAACGAGCCCCAAATTGATCAGAAAATCCAATGCTCGGTAGGCCACCACCGGAGCCTGACGCCTTCCGGAAAAATTCATCTGCTCCAAAATGTCATATGCGCCCAGGGGTTTGTGGCTCGATGCAATGATCTCCAGAACCTTCCTTCGGTGTTCCGTGAATCGTAATTTTTGCCGACGGCATTCCTCCTCTGCGTCTCCAAGCAGTTTATTGACACAACTGCTGTGATTATGCTGTCGCGATGGAAACCGAACCGGCAAAGCTTCCATATCTTCCATTTGCCTGTTGGTAATTCTGTTCTTTCCATGGAAGGTAGAAGCGGTTCCGAAAGTTGTGGTTTCAATCAAACCTTTGCATTCCCTTGTTTCAGGAGTGATGGAAGGAGTTGGGGAACCGAGCTTATTGCTGGAAGGAAACGCCTCGGTACATGTTTACTCTATGCGTCCCAGTGAAGTTTCGATGCTTCAGCAGGCAGAGCTTTTTTTCTGGGTCGGCCCGCAGCTGGAGACTTTTCTCGAAAAACCGCTGGCAAGCCTGACCCATTCCATGATTTCAGTGGAGATGATAGAAATCCAGGGACTTCAAATTCATCGGTATGAAAAAAAAAGCTTCTGGATCTCAGGCGGGGATGAAAGGAACTTCATCGACCCGCATCTTTGGCTGGATCCCTGGAATGCGATCAGGATGGTACAGAGGATCAGTCAGGTATTGACTGAATCTGATCCGGAGAACGCAGAGCGGTATCAGGAGAATTCCAAATACCTGCAGCAGAAACTCAAACGACTCGATCAACATCTGGAGCAAGACCTGGGTGCCCTGAAGCAGAAACCTTTCGCCGTTTTTCATCCTGCCTACACCTACCTGGAAAAACGTTTTGACCTGATGCGAGTCGGGGTGGTCAACATCCATCCGGAACGTCCCCCGGGAGCAAGACATCTTGCGAAACTGAGAAGAATGATGCAACAGAATGGAATCGAGTGCCTCTTTCGGGAGCCCCAATTCGAACCCCGGCTTACCGACATGCTGCTTCAGGGAACCAAAGTCCGTTCTGCCGTACTGGACCCTCTCGGAGCAGAACTGGATGCGGGTCCGGAACTATATTTCACATTGCTGAGGAATCTTGGAAAGTCGTTCCGTCAATGCCTGGATTCCTGAAAAACAAAGATGCATGAATCTTTTCCAGATCCAATTTTAGATTGAGACCCAGAGTGGTTTTATCTTTTGTCCTGGGTTGATTTCATTGCGGATAACTTTTTCCATAAAAACCTGAATTACCTGGCATTTTGTAATGAACCCGGAATAGGGTTGTTCATTCAAAATCCATCGGAGCAATGATGAAAATCACTAGAATATACACCGGTGAGGATGAACAGTCTCATTTTGAAGAGATTGAGATCCCTCTGTTTGACCAGGGAGACATCGGTCGGCTTTCAGAGATTTTCAATGCCAGCGGAGTTATATTTAGAGAAAATCCGGGGGATTACCACTATCAGTGGCACAATGCTCCACGCAGGCAATACATCGTGATGCTCGAGGGCTCGGTGGAAATCGAAATCGGTGATGGGACGCGTCGTGTTTTTCATCCAGGAGAGATCCTGCTGGCGGAAGACACCAGCGGACAGGGGCATATCAGCAGAGCCGTCAATGGCCAACCGAGAAAATCGCTGTTCATCCCGCTGGATCCGGAACCATGAGCAAATGCCTGATCGTCACCGGGGGAGGGAGAGGAATCGGCGCAGAAGTTTCACGGAAAGCGGCCAAACAGGGATACTCAGTCTGCGTCAATTTTCATCGCGATCAGACTTCCGCGCAAAAACTGGTTCGTGAACTGGAAGAGAATGAGGCCAATGCCCTGGCCTATCAAGCCGATGTGTCTCGGGAAGAGGAGGTCGAAGCTCTTTTTCAAACCGTCGAGAAACACTTGGGAACCCCCGAGGCTCTGGTCAACAATGCCGGAATTCTCGACCTTCAGACCCGTGTCGATGGCATGAATGCGGAAAGGATCCAAAGGATCTTTGCAGTGAACGTCACAGGATCCTTCCTTTGTGCCCGTGAGGCCGTGAAACGGATGTCCACAAAATATGGAGGGAAGGGCGGATCCATCGTCAACCTTTCCTCGGGAGCGGCAAAGTACGGTTCCCCGGGGGAGTATGTGGATTACGCCGCATCGAAAGCCGCCATTGACACCCTGACCATCGGGCTCGCCAGGGAGGTTGCCGAAGAAGGAATCCGGGTCAATGCCGTCCGGCCAGGATTCATCGACACCGAAATCCATCAGTCCGGGGGAGAACCGGATCGCATGGAACGGGTCCGCCCATTGGTTCCGATGAAAAGGGTGGGGCAGGCAGAAGAGGTTGCGGATGCAATCATGTGGCTGCTTTCTGATAAGGCGTCCTACACTACCGGAACGATTCTTGATGTCAGCGGAGGACGTTAAAAAACTTTCTTAATTCAACGAGAAAAATCTCATGATTCATGTCTTAGCCAGTATTCAGGTCAAACCCGGGAAAAGGAATGCGTTCCTGGAAATCTTCAAAACCAATGTCCCGAATGTTCTGCAGGAAGAGGGTTGTGTCGAATACAGTCCTGCAGTCGACATCGACGCTGGACTTCCGCCGCAGGTCCTCAATGAAAATATCGTCACCATCATTGAAAAATGGGAAACCCTGGAAAATCTTGAAGCCCACCTCAAAGCTCCCCATATGCTGGCCTACCGTGAGAAGGTGCAGGATCTGGTGGAAGGAACCTCATTGAAGGTTTTGACCGACGCCTGAATTTGAACTGAAGCTGTCAGGGTGAATCTCGAGCAGGCCGACATCAAATCCCTCCAGCAATGGATGTGTAACGGAGAACTGACTTCGGTCGAACTCTGTCAATTCTACCTGGAACGGATAGAAACATACGACCGCCAGGGGCCAGTTTTGAATTCGGTCATCGAACTCAATCCCGATGGATTGGACCAGGCGGAACAATTCGATCTTGAACGGTCCAAAAAACGCTTTCGCGGTCTCCTTCATGGGATTCCAATCTTAATCAAGGACAACATCGACACAGCAGACCGAATGGCCACCAGTGCTGGATCCCTGGCTCTGGAACATTCCTATGCGAAAAAGGATGCTTTCCTGGTCCGGAAACTCCGTGATGCCGGAGCAGTGCTCCTGGGAAAGACCAACCTCAGTGAGTGGTCCAATTTCCGCTCGAACCGTTCCATCAGCGGCTGGAGCAGCCGTGGAGGACAAACCCGAAATCCCTATGATCCTTTGAGAAATCCCTGCGGCTCAAGTTCCGGGTCCGCGGTTGCGGTTGCGGCAGGTTTCTGTGCTGCGGCCATCGGAACAGAGACCGATGGTTCGATCCTCGGTCCGTCAAGCAGGAATGCAGTGGTTGGACTCAAACCGAATGTGGGACGCATCAGCAGACAGGGATTGATCCCCATTTCCCACTCCCAGGACACTCCGGGGCCTTTGACGCGAAAGGTTGCTGATGCAGTTCTCTTGCTCGAAGTGTTTGAAGGAAAGGATCCTCAGGACCCGGCGACCGCACTTGCTCCGGGAAATTCTGAAATTTCAGAATTTCACATAAAATCAGACCGTCTCGAGGGCATCCGCATCGGGGTCGCCAGGAATCTCTATCATGGAGATTCCCGGATGGAACAACTGCTGGATGATGCGGTCCGGGCCCTCATCGATCTTGGCGCGGTGGTGAAGGATTCTTTATACCTCGACAACACCATGCTTTTGAAAATGCCTGAGCTTGAGGTGCTTCTTCATGAATTCAAACTTGGAATCAATGCTTATCTTGGGAATCTCGAGGATCACCCTGAGCATCCGTCTCCACCTAAATCCCTGAAGGAATTGATTAAATAGCGCTTATAATTCTGTGGTATTTTTTTATCTTGATTAGCATGAACAATTAATGTAGTAGGAAATGTACCAGCAAAATGTACATGTTTAAATTTTAATTGTCTGCCTTTAACAGAAGGTGGAGAGTTTAATTTTACAAACTCTCTTAGGTGCTTATTTAATTGAGACGTAGAATATTTTTTCTTTGATTTTTCAATTAATTTATTTGTTAAGTTAAATATTTTTTTAAAGCCCTTTTTTTGAATAGCTGACATTTCCAGTATGAATATATTTGACATAAAGTCAGATTGCATTTTTTTTGTTGTATAAATCTGACTTAGTTCTTTTTTTGATAATAAATCAATCTTGTTAAACAAAAATAAAATAGGCTTACCGCTGTCAATTATCATATTTAAGATTTTTAAGTCTTGATCAACCAGCCCCTCTGTTGCATCGCAAATAAAAATAACAACATTACTTTGATCAATTGAGTGAAGCGTTCTGACATAAGAGAAATATTCAACTTTGTGATGATACTTATACCCTTTTCTAATTCCAGCAGTATCAATAAAAATAAACTTTTCGTCATCGAATTCAAATGGTATTTGAATTGAGTCTATTGTTGTGCCTGCAATTTCACTAACTATTAATCTATCTTGATCAATTAAATTATTTATAAAAGTTGATTTGCCTGCATTAGGCCTGCCCAATACAGCAACTTTTTTTCCATCATAAATTGTTTTTTTGATGTTTGTTGCTCTTTCTTTGATGCAAGACTTTAACGATGATAAATTTTTTGAATGCTCAGCGCTTATTTCAATAGCATTATGAATCCCCTCCTTTTGTAGGTCGTTTTTTATTAATGAATCTGTTTTTTTATCAACTTTATTAAGAACAATGACATAGTCTTTATTAAGCTTTCTAACCTTATGAAGTATATCTAAGTCATCTTTAGTAAGATTTTCAGAAGAGTCTAACATCAAAATTATAAAACTTGATTCTTCAACTGCAGACCAAGCCTGATTAGATATTGCTTCTTTTAAATTATCAGATTCATTTACAATACCGCCAGTATCAATTATTAGGATCTTATTATCATCTAAATTAAGAAAACCATAATTCCTATCTTTAGTAAGACCGGGGAAGTCAGAAACTATAGCGTCTCTTGATTTAGTAAGCTTATTAAATAGGGATGATTTACCTACATTTGGACGACCTATAATTGCAACTGAAGTAAACATTTCTATTCCTCATTTTATAGATTAATAGAGAAAAGATTAAATGATTCATCAACTACATATAGATTATTACTCCTGCTAAAAATTGACTTAATAGGATGTTTTGTAATTTTTTTTCTTCCAACTGTAACACCATTTAGTGGATCAATAATATGAATATAGCCATCTAGGTCACCAAATATTATGTCTCCTTTATAGCCTACAGCATTTGAAAGGTTTCTATTTAAATAGTCTTGACTACTCCATGATTCCTCAAGAGTTTGCATTGAAAAGGATTTTAAAGATGAATTTGACTCAACTACTATCAACATACCTCTTATTACAATTGGTGAATAAAATGATGAAATATCATAAGACCAAATAGATCTTCTTTGAGTTGTATCAAAAATATTTAATTTTCCTTGATAATTAGTTGTATAAACAAGTCCGCCTTCAACTAAAGGATTCGAGTCTGAATCAATAAGATTTTCTAATTCTGAAGTTCCAGATACATATGAGATTGCACCGTCCCAAATCAAATATCCTGAATCCAGTTCAAATACTGCTAACCTACCATTGTCAAAAGATACATACACTTTATCATCAACTATTACAGGACTACTGCTTCCACGAACGGTTAATGTTGGTAGTTTTGATCGATAAGACCATTTTATAGAGCCATTGTCCTTATCAAGACCCAATAATTCTCCTGAACCAGTTTTTACAACTACAATCTTTGCATCAATTGCAACTTTACTGAGAACCTCTCCTTTAACATTTTGGGTCCATATTACTGTTCCATCATTTTGATTTAAAGCAATAACATTTCCATCAATATCTGCTACTACAATGATACCGAAGGCTGCTGCAACACCTGATGACAAAAAATTAAGCTCGCTTGACCAGTTTTGTTCGCCGTTTTCACTTTGAATTGAATAAACGCTTCCATCAGTATCAGCAAAAAATATCTTGTTTGAGCTAAAATCAGGTTCAAAATTTCCTATTTCATTTTTGCCACTAAATGATTTACTCCATTCTAACGAAATTATTTTTTTATTTGAAAAGGCTTCAAGCTCTCTTGGTTCATCCGGATCAACCTCGTCAGTATTCCAAAAACGTAACCCATCTAAAGATGAACATGCACTTAGAACAAAAATAAATTGAAATATTAAAAAGGAGCGCACTAAACTTTTTTTCACTTTACATTCCTAAATTTGCAATTTTCATTGATATTATTGATTGCGAAGTCTCATCATTATATTTATCAGAAGCTAATTCATATTGTGCAAGTGCCAACTCAATTTTGTTTTGTTTAGCAAGAATATCTCCTGTTAATTCGTGGATGTATCCGTTAGTAGCATTAGATGAATAAAGTTCTATGAAAGATAAAGCTTCATCATATTGTCCGCTAGATAACAACAATCTCGATGCACTCACCCTTGCAATTTTATTAAAGATTTTATTTCCGTTATAACCATCAGTTAGCTCTACTAACTTCTTAAAATTCATAAGTGACAATTCAATATTATTATTTCTAGCATCAAAACTAGCCTTATTTAACAAAGCAAGTTGCGCATAACCAGTATTTTTGAATTCAGCTAAAAGCTGTTCTAACATATTATTTAATTTGATCGTATCGGGACTTTCGAGCGATATTTCTTTTAACCATTCAGTATAAATAAGTGATGCTTCCTCATTATTTTGTTTCTTAGCTTGATTCGATAGTACCAAATAACCTATGGAAATAATTATAGTTAATATAATCAGGATAATTACTTTTTTATATTTATCAAAAAATTTCAATATCGGTAAAAACCTCATATTATTTTCATATTCATTGTTCATGATTTATACCTTTAAGTAATATCTTCAAAAAAACTGCTAATCTCGTTGATATCCATTACTGTTTGTTCTGAATTTTTTTCAATCAGCGGTTTTATGATTATTGTATTAGTTTCTATTTCTTCCTCGCCAATAATTATTGCAAACTTAGCATTGTTTTTACTTGCCTTTCTAAGTTTGGACTTTAAGCTACCCTCAGCAAGCTGAACATCTATTATTATTTCAGGATTGATAGTTCTTAAGTCGTGGGCTCCAATAGCCATACCAATACATGGAATATTTTTGCCGCCTAATTGCTCAGATAAATTATCATATCTGCCTCCACCTAAATAAGCGTCTTGGGCACCTAATTCATCTGAAATAACTTCAAAAACAAGACCAGTATAATAATCTAGCCCTCTTACCAATCCATAATCAATTTGTATTTTACAATCTTTTGAAAACGTATCTTTCAAGACCTGGAGCATTTTTAATGATTCGTCTGAAAGAAAATCTTTTCTTGTTGGAGCATCTTTAAGTATCTTTTGCGTATTTTGATTTTGCGAATCAAGAATTCTTAAGGGATTTTTTTCTAGCCTACTTTGATCTAGTTGATCTAATTGAGATGTATACGGTTTTAAATATTCTAAAAGAGCATTGCAATAATTAGTTTTAGTGCCTTGGCTGCCAAGATGATTAATTTTAATTACTGAATTTTTAATATTTAAAGCATTATTAATTGAACAAATCATTGAAATTATTTCCAATTCAGCAACGCCCTCTGGATATCCAATAATTTCAATTCCTGCTTGATTGAACTGTCTGTATCTGCCTTTCTGAGGTCTTTCATATCTCCACATTGGTCCTAGATACCAAAATTTATGGGTATTTGCATCGATTTTCTTTTCAATCACAGAGCGGATGACACCTGCAGTATTTTCAGGTCTTAAGGTAATATTTTTTTCATTTTTATCAAAAAAAGAATATAGTTCCTTATTTACAATATCCGAAGAATCTCCAACAGATCTTTTAAAAAGGTCAGCATCTTCGAGAGTTGGTGTCCTAATTTCAGAATAACCAAAATTTAAAAAAATATTTTTTAGAGCATCTTCAGTTCTAAATATTGATTCTGCAAAATCGTCTGGATCGGATCTATTAGCAATCAAATCAATCATGCCTTTTAAAGATTGAATCTTATCCAATTTAACTCCTCAATATAATCTTATCTGATTTAATTCTATTATCTTCAATCTTAATTCTGACTTGCTTTTCAAGCTCATCAACAAGATTATCATTTTTAATTTTTTTATTAGGAGAGCCATCTATATACAAAAGATTGCTTGGGCTTGCTCCGGTGAGTCCAATGTCAGCTGCCTTACTTTCTCCTGGACCATTAACGTAACATCCTATAATAGCTACTTCAATATCATCAGAAATATCTTCAAGCCTTTGTTCTAAATCGTTTACCACCTTTATGACGTTAAAGTTTTGACGAGAACAACTTGGACATGCAACTATTTTGACTCCTCTACTTCTAATATTTAAGCTTTTTAAGATATCCCATCCAATTTTGATTTCATCAATAGGATCTGAGGCTAGGGAAATCCTAATTGTATCTCCAATGCCTTCTGTAAGTAGCAAGCCCACACCAATTGAAGACTTGACCGTACCTGCTCTATAGCTTCCAGCCTCAGTAATGCCTAAATGAAGTGGCTGATCAATAACCTTTGAAATTTTTCTATAGGCTTCAACTGTCATTTCTATGTTAGAAGCTTTTAGGCTCATTTTATAATTTTCGAAATTATATTTATCAAGAATTTCAACATGTCTTAATGCAGATTCAACAAGCGCATCTGCATTTGGCTCTCCATACTTCTTTTGCAAATCTTTTTCCAAAGAACCTGCGTTTACTCCAACTCTTATTGGAACATTGTTATCAAGAGCAGCATTTATTACCTCTTGAACACGATCTTCTTTTCCAATATTGCCTGGGTTAATTCTCAGACAGTCTGCTGTATCTGCAACCTCCAAAGCTATCTTATAATCAAAATGTATATCAGCAACCAATGGAATATTTACTGCATTTTTAATTTCTTTGAATGCTTTGGCTTCATCAAAACCTGGCACTGAAACTCTAACAATATCAGCACCTGCTTTCTTTAAATCATTTATTTGGTTTATAGTTGAAACAACATCACAAGTATCTGTGTTAGTCATGGATTGAACTGAAATAGGATTATTTCCGCCAACAGGAACATTACCAACATAAATGGTTTTAGTTTTTTTTCTTTTAATCCAATTTGTTTTCATCAAAATTTATAATGTTCACTTTAGTAAGTCTATTAGCATTGGCCATAAAATCAATCTCATTTCCATTATATGTTCCTTTGATAGCCTCAGCATTGCCAACAATAATTTTAAATGGTATTTCTATTTTCTTTTTATAATTATCATTTTCATCAAAATACAATGCTTCAATGAGCTCATCACCTACATACAATTCAATCCAACATTCACCTAAAAAATCTAAATAAAGCTCGTTTTTTGCAGTTAAATTTTTTAATTCTGATAAAGAATGATTTTTTTGATGAATAGTTTTAGATAAATAAATGATTTGCTGATCACTTGACATAAACTCTCTTTGACTTTTTTGTGTATCTCCAGATTCAACAAAATAAAATGCAGCTAACGCTCCAAATACAATTAGAATAGGTACAGCTAAGTATAAATAATTAAAATTATTATCATTTAAGCTGCTTATAGTTTCTATTTTTGGAGCCTTCTTAGTTATTTTTTTTTCAGTCTGTGAGTTGAATATATCTGGCAATTCAGAATTAATTTTTAAATATTGTGAATATTTCTTAAAATAGGCTCTGGCAAAAGATTCACTTGGAAAAATACTATAATCTCCTTCTTCAATAGCATTAAGATAATCTTCATTTATAAAAAGAATTCTTGAAGTTTCCTCAAGAGACAAGCCTAATGAAATTCTCTTATTAGAAAATCTTTTTCCAATTTTAACTGTGCTTGCTGATTTTAGAATTTTATCCATTATATTGATTTGTGCGATATAAGTTTTTTTCCTTTTACTGTATTACTTAAATTACCCACTAATTGTCCACATGCGCCATCTATAGCATCGCCTCTTGTGATCCGCAGTGTTGCAATATAACCCTTATTCATCAAATGTCTTTTGAAGCTATTGATTTTCTTCATGCTTGGTCTTTTATAATTTGAACCTTTAAAGCTATTAAAAGGTATTAAATTAATCTTGCACGAAATATTAGATAAAAGTTTTGAAAGTTTTTGTGCGTGATCTAATGAATCATTGATTTCATCAATTAAAATGTACTCTATGGTAATACTTCTTTTGTTCTGATAATCCTCTAAATATTCTTTGCAAGACTTAAGAAGAGATTCTATTGGATATTTCTTATTAATTGGTACTATTTGATCTCTAAGTTTATTTTCAGATGCGTGCAAAGAAATTGCTAATGAAACGTCTATCTCTTTTGAAAGACGATCAATATTAGGCACTATACCTGAAGTGCTTATCGTTACACGTTTTCTTGAAAGCCCATATGCTAACTGATCTTTCATGATTTTTGCAGATTCAATTACAGCATCAAAATTCAAGAGAGGCTCCCCCATTCCCATAAAAACAATATTTGTTATAGGCTTACTATTTTTTGCATTAAAGTTAGCCAGCCATAGCTGCCCAATAATTTCACTACTTTTAAGATCTTGGTCGAATCCCTGAGCACCAGTTGCACAAAAAGTACATTGAAGTGCACATCCTGCCTGTGATGAAACACACAAAGTTCTTCTATTTTTTTCTGGAATAACAACCATCTCAACCATTGAACCAGATTCGATTTCAACTAAATACTTTATAGTACCTTCATCTGAAATGTGTTCTTCAATAATTTTTGGTGGCTCTATAATCGCAATATCTTTTAGTTTTTCACGCAAGTTTTTATTAAAGTTAGTCATTAAATTAAAATCTAAGACGCCTTTTTGATGTACCCAATTCATGAGCTGTTTTGCTCTAAACATTGATTCATCTATTTCAGAAAAAAATCTTTCAAGAGACTCAAGTGAGCAACCTAAAAGATTTATTTTTTTTGACAATTTATTTATTCAATATCTCTTCTGGTGAGAAAAAATATTCAATCTCCCTTTTTGCACTATTAATTGAATCAGAACCATGAACTGCATTAGCATCAATGCTATTTGCAAAATCAGCTCTTATCGTGCCTGGCGATGCTTCTTGAGGATTAGTACTTCCCATAAGATCTCTATTCAACTGAACTGCATTTTCTCCTTCAAGAACCTGAACAAATACAGGGCCTGATGTCATAAATTTCTTTAAATCATTAAAAAAAGGCTTTCCATCATGCTCTGCGTAGAAGCCAGAAGCTTTTTCATCATTAAGTTGAATTAATTTACCTGCAACAAGGTGTAAACCGTTTTCTTCAAATCTAGCAATAATCTTTCCAATTACGTTCTTTGCTACCGCATCTGGTTTGATAATTGATAGTGTTTTTTCAATTGCCATAGTTAATCCTTAAAAATATTCGCTATTATATTAAAGTTAGTCGCATTCTTCTATCCAATACATTTGAATAGCTTCTAAAATTTTTTCATTAGACTTTTCAGGCTCTCCAATAAAATTTTCAAGTTTGCATATTTTATTATGCAAATCAGGAAAACTTATCCATTGAGGATTAACATCTGGATATTTATCGGATAACTCAATAGCAATATCTAATACATCTAACCAATCTAAGTTATTCATTAGTGATCCTCTGAAACCATATTTATATTATATTTTGGAAGCTCGATCTCAATTTCTTCATTTTCAGGTGGTATTGTTTGACAGCTCAGCCGTGATGTTTGTTCTAAACCCCACGCCTTATCAAGTAAATCTTCTTCCATATCACTAGCTGCTTCAAGCTTATCAAATCCTTTTCTAACAATACAATGACAGGTTGTACATGCACATGACATTTCACAGGCATGCTCAATTTTAATATCATGTCTTAGTGCTGCTTCACAAATGGTTTCATCAGGATAAGATTCAATTTCAGCTCCATCTGGACAAATCTCCTCGTGTGGCCAGATTTTAATTTTTGCCATTATCTAAAGGGTAAAGCTCTCACCGCACCCACAGACGGCTTTAGCATTTGGATTGATGAATTTAATTCCTTTATTTAGTCCATCATCAACATAATCGATTAGACTGCCTTTCAAAAAAGTAAAATTAGTTGAATCAACAAATATTTTGCAGCCATCCTTATTGAAACTTATGTAATCATCTAAAACATCATCAACAAAATCAAATGTATATTCATATCCAGAACAACCAGCTTTCTTAATACCTATGATGATGCCTTCGCCTTTGCCACGATCTTTGAGCATTTCAGTAAAATGAGAAACTGCACTGTCAGAAAAATTTATTTCTGAAGTATTAATTGAATTCATAATAATTCTTATTTATTGTTTAGCTTCATAATCCTCTATTGCTTGTCTGATAGAGTCTTCAGCAAGAACAGAGCAATGTATTTTAATTGGAGGCAATTCAAGAGCTTTTACTATCTCAATATTTTTAATTGCCTTAGCCTCTTCAAGTGTTTTTCCAATAAGCATATCAACTAATTCACTAGAAGATGCGATTGCACTTCCACACCCATAAGTTTTAAATTTTACATCTTTAATAACATGAGTATTTCCTTTGGGTTCACATTTAATCTGAAGTTTCATTACATCTCCACAAGCAGGCGCTCCAACCATACCCGTTCCAACATTTGATTCTTTTGGATCAAACCTACCTACATTAAATGCTTCAGGATTATTTAATGTATTTTCAAACTTTTCGACAACTTTTTTACTATATGCCATGACAATCTCCTAATGTAAATTCCATTCTACTTTATCAAGATCAACTCCATCTAAATGCATTTCCCACAAGGGAGATAACTCTCTTAGCCTGTGAACTACATTTCCTAATATGTCCAATGTATTTTCAACATCTTCATCACTAGTAAATCGTCCAAAGGAGAATCTAATAGAACTATGTGCTAATTCATCTTTTCTACCTAATGCTCTTAAAACATATGATGGTTCTAGACTGGCTGATGTACATGCAGAACCAGAAGAAACCGCTATATCTTTTAGACCCATAATTAATGATTCGCCCTCAACAAAATTAAAACTAACATTAAGAATGTTAGGTACTTTATTATCAAGATCTCCATTAATGTAAACATGATCTATTTCTTTAACTTTTTCTAAAAATTTTTGATGAAATTCTGAAACTTTTTTATGATCAGTATCCATTTCTTCCTTAGCAATTCTAAAAGCTTCTCCCATACCCACAATTTGGTGTGTTGCAAGAGTTCCTGACCTCATACCTCTTTCATGACCACCACCATGAATGAGCGCCTCTAATCTGACTCTTGGTTTTCTTCTAACATATAGCGCTCCAATTCCTTTTGGCCCGTATGTTTTGTGAGCTGAAAAAGACATTAAATCAATTTGCATTTTTTCTAAGTCAATTAGAGTTTTACCGGTGCTTTGAGCAGCATCTACATGGAAAAATATGCCTCTTTCCCTAGCTATTTCTCCAATTTTTGAAATATTATTAACAGTACCTAGCTCATTATTTATGTGCATAATGGAGATTAAAATTGTTGTATCTTTTATTGCTGACTTTACA
>LULI01001202.1_pt1 | contig 14383 bp, 13 predicted proteins | sample 728191 | NCBI WGS metagenome assembly LULI01 (sample SAMN03860293, study PRJNA289734) | marine metagenome | biome: seawater column; feature: ocean; material: water; isolation source: Red Sea water column Station 169 - depth 50m | place: Saudi Arabia: Red Sea | collected 2011-10-15 | depth 50 m | reverse complement strand
TACCAGCAGTAATAGCTGCATCAATGGCTGTAAAATCTTCTGATGTCCAAATAGATGTTGTTTCATCAGTTTTTTTGTAAGCCTTGATAATTTCAAGATGCTCAACATTACGTTTGATTTTAGCTTTAAAATCATCATCAGTTTCATCTGATGCTTGTGCTATGCCTATCACTGTGACACTATCGCCAGCATTTGTGAAAATTTTAGCGATTTCATCTGCGGTTTTTTCTTCCATAATTGAAAATTAAGTTACTTTTAGTTTACCCTGCTTCGAGGGCTGTGACTTTAGTTGATAATTCTTTTATTGCGTTTATTAAAACAGGTACTAATCGTTCATATTTTAGTCCATAATGCAAGCCGTCCTCAGACTTACTTATGAACAAGCGATTATTTTCATTCGCACCATACCCATTTGCTTTTTCAACTGTTTCAACTTCTTGTGCAATTAGCCCAACTTCTGTTCTTGCAGTTTTATGTGTTCCATCAGGAGTAACACTTAAATCACTACTGTAATTTGATCTCATATCCCATTTATAAGTTACTGGTCTAAGGGCATTTACAAAATCTAGACCTTTTGTAAAATCTGTTATATCTGCTTTATCTCTTTCATCTGAAGTAACAGTAAAGGAAACTTTTATATGTGCTTCTGCACTACTATTATCCCCTAAAACAATTCTGTTATTACCAGTATTTATTGCACCATTTGGACCATTTGCTGTTCCTGCATCATGTCCAAGAAAAAGATTGTTTGAACCTGTCGTAAGATTTGACCCTGCATCTCTACCCACACAAGTATTGTTATCTCCAGTTGTAGCACCTGAGAAAGCATCTCTTCCAACTGCTGTGTTTGATCCACCAGTGCATCCAGAACTAAGGCCTTTACCAGCAAGGTATCCAACAAAAGTATTGTTGGGTCCCAGGGCATTTTCGCCAGCTTGTAGTCCTATAGCTGTAGAGTTACTTTGGTCAGTTAAGTCAGTTAACGTTGCATAACCTATAGCCGTGTTATTACCACCAGTTGAACAATTATCTAATGCTAAATGACCTACGGCAGTGTTGAAACCGCCAGTTGTATTGGCGAATAATGCTTTTGTTCCAATCCCTGTATTACTAACTGCTGTTGAAGTGTCCTCTCCAGCTTCAGAACCTACGTAAACATTGCTATCTCCTGTAGTAATATTTTTACCAGAGTCTAATCCTATGGCTACGTTGTTTGTTCCTGTAGTGCAAGCGTTAAGAGCTTGAAAACCAAAAGCTGAATTGTTTGCACCAGTTGTATTCGCTGCTAACGCTTGATGCCCAAACGCAGAGTTATTACTTGCAGTAGTGTTTTCTTCAAGAGCTTGAAATCCAAAAGCATTGTTGTTACCACCAGTTGAGTTATTTTGTAAAGCCTCTCTTCCAAAAGCACCATTGTTCGATCCAGTTGTACTAGCAAACATTGCATCCCAACCTACTGCCGTGTTACTACCTCCCGTTGTGTTTCCGTATAAGGCATTATGTCCTGTAGCAGTATTAGCACTTCCAGTTGTGTTTGAAGTTAAAGAAGCAGATCCTACCGCAGTGTTTTGTTCTCCAGTTGTGCAAGAGCTTAACGCTGTATAACCTACTGCGGTATGAGTAAATCCAGTTGTGTTTGCCCCTAAAGCCGATCTACCTACTGCTGTGTTGTGATATCCAGTAGTGTTTGAAGTTAAAGCATTATAACCAACAGCGGTGTTGTTATTTGCTGTAGTATTAGCATCTAAAGCAAAAGCACCCACGGCTGTGTTCTGTGCTCCAGTTGTGTTTAATGTTAAAGCTTGTTTTCCTACAGCCGTATTGTTAGAAGCTGTAGTATTAGCATTTAAAGCACCTGTTCCAACTGCAACATTACTTCCGCCTGTAGTATTGAGAGCCATTGCAGAATCACCAAGTGCAACATTCAGTGTTCCTGTAGTATTTTCTGTTAAAGCGTTAAAACCAAAAGCATCATTTCTCTCAGCAGTAGTATTGGCATCTAAGGCATTAGCACCTACGGCTGTGTTCCTAGCACCAGTAGTGTTATTTTTTAAGGCAGTATAACCAATGGCTGTGTTATTATCAGCGGTTGTATTGGCTCCAAGAGAAGATGCTCCATATGCAGTATTGTTATCTCCAGTAGTGTTCGCATCTAAAGAATTATTACCAAAAGCAGAATTTTCTTGTCCTAATGTATTAGCTCCTAAAGCACCATTACCAAAAGCACAGTTAAAAGATCCAGTAGTGTTAGCGTCTAAAGCTTTTGCTCCCACAGCATTATTCTGTGTTCCAGTGGTGTTTGCTTCTAAAGCTTTACGACCTATCGCAACGTTGCTAGATGCTGTTGTGTTTGCTGTCAAGGCATCTTTACCAATCGCCACATTGCTACTGCCTGTCGTGTTGGCATCTAGAGCAGCATGACCTATCGCACAGTTGTCCGCTCCAGTTGTGTTTGAATATAGTGCATTGTAACCAACCGCAGAATTGTTATCTGCTGTTGTGTTTGAATATAAACTTCTATCTCCAAGAGCCGTATTATTATCACCAGTTGTATTGGAATATAAAGGTCTATATCTACCAAAAGCTGCGTTATTAACACCAGTTGTATTTGCATTAAGAGCTTGAAAACCTACTGCAACACATTCTCCGGTTGTATTACTAGCTAAAACTTGATAACCTATACCGACACTATAACTTGCAGTTGTGTTACTTTGTAATGCTTGAAAGCCTATACCTATATTTCCTTGTCCGCTAGTGTTTGTCGTTAAAGCACTATTTCCAACAGCAACATTATAACCACCAGTTACAGCAGCGTCTAAAGCACTTTCTCCAAGAACAGTGTTACCTGTAACAGAGTTTGCACCTTTACCTACAGTTAAAGAATTTATTGTTGCATCAGCAGTTGAGGTTATACCACCAGTAAGTGTTCTTAAATCAATCCAACCATCATTAGCTGAATTACGCATTTTTAAAATATTATTACTTGTATCAGCCCACAACATATATGCAGCAGTCGTACTAGGAGCAGAACCAGAACTGTTATTTGTTAATATCGCTTGCAGTACATGTTCGGACATTAGCTCCAGTGGAGTTATCTATAACATAATCGTGAGTAGCCATTACCTAATCCAATTTTTTATCTAAGTATATCTTAATTCAATACTAACTACCACGCCCAAATCCCGTTGCAGCATATTTGAAATTTCTATTAACAAAACTGGAGCCATTCTTTATATCAATCGTAAATCCCGTTCCAGAAATACTTGACAAGGCAAAGAAATCTCCTGATTGTGCATTTTCTATCGTAATTCCAATATTAGGCAGATAAGCAGAAGTAGATCCTCCAAGTTCAGAGGTTCCTGTAAAAAAAGGATGCTGGAACGTAACTGCTTTACTTGACGTACCAGATGCTATTGCAGTATTTACAGTTTCAGTTCTGCTATCTAGCTCTGCTGTATAACCTAATTGATCCACTTCTATAGATTGTGCAGGGTCATCTGAATCCATTTCACATCTAAATCTAAATCCTCTACCAATAAATGTTCCATTGGCAAGTGTGTTGAATTTAGTAAATCCTGCTCCGATATTACAACTGCTACTGGATATTGTTGCACTAGATGATGCAGTAACAGTAAAAGTACTACTGCTTGGTACAGATTGAACCTCAAAATATCCATCTGTTGCACCACCACTTGTAAAATCAATATCGACAAAAGTACCAATGCTAAATCCATGACTAGATTTTGTCACTGTGATTGTCGTTCCAGATTGTGTATAAGTAGCAGAATCAGATGTAGCTGGATCGCTGTCAGTTGTTGCTACTAACAGTTTTGCATTGACATCAAAAGCAGTAGCACCATCAAAGTCTGTCCAAGTATCAATATTTGCAGTTCTTTTATCAATCAAATCATTAGGATAAAAACCTTGTGTAACAAAATGACGTTTTAACCTAAGTGGTTGCTTGCCACCTAAATCTAACTTGGAAGCAAAATCATAATGACCACCAGTAATATCAACAGCACCTAAGAAGTCAAAGTCAGCAATAGCATCGAAATCACTAACAGAATCTAATGTTTCTAACGATCCAAGGACAAGGCCATTTACCTCATCACTAAAGAAACAATCAACTTTATCTCCAGCAAAAGGTGTTGCATCAGTATCTTCTCTATCTGCCAATACAAGTAATTTAGGTACAGGATCAGGAGTCGTTACGACAACAGAAGTCTCTCCAGCACTTAATCTGCCACCATCATCTCTGAACTTAAGAATATACTCTCCATCAACTGCTGGTACTAATGTCTCAGATACGTTTCCTGGAAGAGCAGGAATAATATCAACAGAATTAGTAAATGTACCCGTTCCATCTGTAAGGTTACTATGGCGAACAACCACGTTTCCACCATGAGTTACATCAATATCTGTAGCCTTATCAAAACGTAGTCGTACAAACTGATCTGAGACTGGTTCGACAAGTAATCCTGTAACATCTTGTGGTAATGCTGTCTTACCAACAGCTTCAAAAGTTAAATTAGTAGAAGTTGCTGATAGTTGATCTAAAACATTGTATGAAAAAACTTGGATCGTATAAGTTCCTTTTCTACTGTTCATTATTTCAAAGTCAGGTCTTGATACCTTTTCACTTATAAAGTTCTCATCTTCAAACCTGTAATTAACTTGATACTGCACAACACCGACAATAGGTTGCCAGCTAATAATAATCTTCGATACAGCCTGATTATTAATAGGGAATATTCTTTCAACAGCATTTAAAGCAGAAGGAGGTTCAGTAAGAGAATTTAATTTCGATACTGTTCTTGCTGTTAATGCTTCGCCATCTTCGATAAACGCATACTTACCTTCAACATAAGACAATGCCGTAATTGAATAATTAATGCCATCTTGTTCTTCTACTGTGATTACTCTGAATAATTGGGATTGAGTAGTGACGTTAGATATAAGAAAGTTTGCATTTACATTAGGAGTCTGAGAAAAAGCAGAACTTACAGTGATAGTACCGCCTGAGACAGATGAGATTGCCTTACTTTCAAACGATCCATCGGGTAAAATCACGGCTAATGTTGCATCTCCAACAGGATTACCACTTGCATCTACAGCTAAATCAGTAGCAGAGGTATCATCAACAGTAACAACAGTGGTAGAAGTAACAGCAGATAATCTTCCTCCTCTCCTTATTCCTGCTCTTACAGGATCTTGAATCTCAATAATCGCACCTGGTCTTACAACCACACCAGAGTCAACAGAAGTATTGAAAGCAACAACTTCTGATTCATTTTGTTCTGCAAATAATATTGCTTTACCTAACCTTCTGGCTTGACCTCTTGAAGTACAAGCAAATGCTTTTACTTGTTTTACAACAGTGCCAATTTTAGATATTGCAGTTGCATCTTCAACAACTTCAAAGTCAACTTCCTGACTATCCATGTTGAAATATGAAACAGATATAACACTATGTCTAGTTTTTAAACTACTTCCAGAATATGAAAATCCATCTTCTGTTACGTTTGAAAGATTAAATAAATAACTGGGATCTGTAGGTTTATCTTGTGTAATTGTTATTGTTCCAGCAGACCATATCGGCATACATCTCATCACTCCTGACAAATCATTTATCAGTTCAAATGCTTCTTTCGGACTTTGAATATTTACATTGCAGCTAAATCTGGCTTCCTGTCCTCCAGCACCATCATCAACAAGAGTGTTAGCAAACTTACTGGCATTTACAAAACTAAAAAGATCAAGAGAACTATCTGTTATGTGATCTCCAAATCCATATCTTGAAGTCGTAAGAAGATCGAGTAGTACCATTGCAGGGCATGAAGTCCATACAGCAGCACCCATTACTCCATTGAAAATATATCCACTTGGATAAATAATTCTTCCTGTCTGCAAATCAACCCGTGGAATAGCAGTATAAGTACAAGTAGATACTCCAACAGTTTGCGAAGTTCCTGATTGAAATACAAAACTATTTGCATTTTCAACAAGAATAATTGTATAAGTACCATTTACACCATTACCAGAGGTTGCAACAAAAGAAATTTTATCTCCTACAGATAATCCGTGATTGTTGTTGCCTACAGTAACATTAAGAGCAGCTTGAGAATAATCAGCCGTAACAACATTAGAACCTGCTCCTGGGATTCTTACTTTGATACCTCTAATCCTAAATTTACGAGCAGGAATAGAACTAAACTGCATCGAATCTAGTCTTATCGAACTATATGCACTATTTAGATAAGTTGAAGCGTCATCAATAATCTCTCCAATACTTGTCCACTGGAAGCTATCTCTTAAATTAGTATCTGTGCTATCTGCTGTAACTCTACTAACTCTTATATCAACAGGAAACGCACCAGTAATATTTACACGATAATCTTTTTGGTACGCATCTCCACTTCTACCTCTGATGGTGTCGGTAATGACATCTGTAAAACCACCAGAATTATATTGAACAGCAATCTTAAGTTGAACAGAAGAACCTAATAAATCTCCAGCATCAGTAGCTTTCTGAAGTTGTGGAAATGTAATAGATACTTTTACAGCATCAACATTAGTATTTGTTACCTGACGAGTAACAGGAGTGCTTGCAGTAACTTCTACACCAACACTTGTTGTTCTTACACTACTTTCAATTCCAGGTATTTTTGTCTGATCTCCAGTACCAAATCGAGGAGTAAATACAACATCTTGAAAATTAAAATCAATAGTTTGTGGATTAACAGAATCTGCTGTTGATCTTAATACTGGAGTATCATTAAGAAAAACATCTTTTAATGCAGCATTATTGTATGCAGTTGTACCTTTTGTTCTGCCTTCTTTTGATGCTGTTGCAAAACCTTCTATCTCTCCTTCTGATACAAGATCAAGAAAAGTAGCAAATTGTCTGCTATGTAATGTATCAGGTTCTCTAGTCGGTTGAGGTGGTGAGGGAGGTGGGTTGCTACCACCGCCACCGCCACCGCCAGAACCTTTAATTGGATATTTTTCTTGAATCATGCTTGTACCTGTTCAGTATCAATACCACCACTTATTACAACACTACCAGTAAATATCTCTCCGTAAACTAGAGGAACAGGAGTTCCTGCTCTTCCTGTTTGCTGCGTTCCACCAAAACTAAATGACAATCTAGGATCTTCTTCTGATTCAAAACTAGGAGGTTTAGGAACAGGAAAAAGCATTTCGCTAACACCAGACAACAACAAATAACCTCCAACATAAGCTATTGATTTATTTAAAAATGCACTACCTAATAACCCTTCTTTGAAAGTTAAACCTGATTGTAGACTAAAACTTGCACCACCTGATAAAAATACAAATCCAATTAATGCTGCTCCCAATAATATTTTTCCAAAACCTCTACCAGCACCAGCTATAACAGGAATAAAATGTATATCTTCCTGTCCAATAGGATGAGATAACTCTGATTCATCTACTGCATAATTACCGACTTTTACCTGATAATGTTTTGGACTCATATATTTTTCTACACCTTCAAAATTATTTATCAGAAAACTAACAGCATGAGCTAATGTATCTGCTTTTACTTCAAATTCCTTATGTCCTACAAACTTTGCAAGTTCTCCGTATAATTTTATTTTACGAAGCATAACGATACCTCTTTCCTGATAGTCTATCGGTTAAATGATGTAATACCTCATCTCCAAGAAAAATAGCTACATGATTTAAAGTTGAATCTAAAATACTCATCAATAAAACATCTCCAGCCTCTAATTTTTCATCTGATCTAAGTTCTCTAAATCCTGTTCTCCAAGCATAACTTTCAAATAAAGGATCTTTCATAAACTCTTCTGGAGTGATAGGTCTTTCATAATCCTTTAGTTCTATACCTCTTTCCTGTTTGTAATAATCTCTTACCAGACTCCAACAATCTGTAATACCCCATACCCATTGCCTACCAAGTAAAGGTGCTTCATATCCCTGCGGTTCATAATATCCCCATTTCTTTGTCTTAGGATTAACAATATGCCAAGGAAGTCCACTTTGTTCACAGGCAACCTTATCTGCCTGACTAGCTTCTGGAGGTGTTTTCGGATGACTATGAACAACAGCAGTTACCTCTCCTACATTTGTAGCCTTCACATAATCTTCTGGATCTAAAATAAAACATTGATGTGCTGTCATTGATAAATTACGACAAGGATAATATCTTTCTTTCCCTCGAATATTTAACAAAAGACCAACAGATTCTTTTGGATCTTCTGTTTCAGCATGATTAAGTGCAGCGTCTTTCCAATTCATGTTGCAATCGTACCAATCGAAGGAAACTCGGCTCTAGTACATTGTCTATTAGGAGCACGAATACCAGCAAGATCAAATACAGAAGCCAATTCAAATTGAACCACCTCTCTATTTTCTGCTGATTTTCTATCTATCTTATATATTTCCTGTGGAAATTCTGCTGTGCTATCTGGTGTTCCATAAGGATTGATGTCTCCAGGAAAATTAACGGCATCTAAGAATCTAGCGAGAGTTCTAATTCTAGTAACTGTTGCACCTGTTAAGTCATTACCAGTAGTTGTGGCATTAACGTCAATTAAAATAGCACTTATTGTTCCTAGTGCATTGCTAACAGTTAATGTAGGTCGAGGTAACTGTCCTTGTCTGAAAGCAAAACCTTCTGCTTTTATTGGGAATCTTTGATAACTCATGGTTCAAACACCTCTCTAAATGTTGCTTGAATTGTTGCTCTATTGTTATATGGTATAGATTTATTCCAGTTCTCGCAAACATATTGACCAGCACCAGATAAAGTGATCGAAACATTACCACTGTTAGTTGCACTAGCAGCAGCAGTAACAGTAAATACGTTGGAATCAGTAACCGAAGCGACAAGAAATGTACCATCAGTGGCAGATCCAGAAGTGTAATCAATAGTAAGTTCATCTCCTACAGCTACACCATGACTTGTAATCGTAATTGTTACTGTAGTACCTGATTGAGAATAAGTTCCTGTTTTTGTAAACCCTTCTCCTGGTGGGGTAAAAGTAAAGCTGGCACTATCATTGGCACGACTATCAAGGAAGCCTTCTATCGTATCTGCATCTGTTTCTGATACGTTGAAGGTAAGATTAAATATCTTAGGATTTTGATGAGCAGCAAGTCCAAATAATATTCTGTGTTCATAACCATCAGCAAAACGAACTGTTCTAGTATTTGGTGCGGATCTTTTCTGCTGTCCGTAAGTTGGTGTGATTGATGGAAAAGTAGCCATTATGCAAGTAAACCTCCAGGTCTTTTCTGTTTAATTAATTCTGTCTCTATAGCTGCTGATAATGCAAGACCTAATGCTCTACCTTCATCTTCATCTCCTTCTACATTAGAACCAGAAGCATCTACGTTTACTACTATATTTGTACCACCCATTGCATGATTTGGAATTATCGTACCTGCTCTATCTGGAACAAATAATTCAGCACCTCTTTCTCCTACAATCGAAGGTCTGCCAACAGGAGGTCTACCACCATTAGCAAAGTTAAGGACAGGTTGTACAGCAGAAGAACCTACTGCGTGTCTATTCAACATATTTGCACTAGCTCCAACTCCCTGCTGACGCATACCGAGTGGATTACTACTCATTCCAAAACTAAATAAATTACTAAATAAACCTAAAAATCCTCTTTGTAACTGTGCAGCAGCTAATCTTGCAGCAGTATCCAAGAAATGATCTGCTATTCGACCTAGCATATTTCTAAACGCATCTTGAACACTCATTGTTCCTTTTATTATTCCTTTAAACGATTCCTCAAAACCAGTTCTAATTGACATACTTAAATCTAAAACTGCTCTCATTGGATTTAATAATTCTCTAATTTCTTCAGCAGGTGCATTAAATTCAGATAAAAACTGCATTTGTTCATTTATCTTAATTTGAGTTTCTAATACTTTTAACGCTGCACCATTTGTCCTTTCAAATTCTGCTCCAAGTTCTAATCTTTTAATATTTGCAAATTCTTTTTGAAGAGCCTCTGTAGCTCTAAATTCTTTTGGTATATCTAAAATTTTAATTTTATCTATCTCTCCTTCAACAAATGCTTTCTTTCTTTGTTCAAATATTATTCTTTCTAATTTTGCTTGTGCTTCTAATGATCCTTTTGTAGCTAATGTCTGCAATAAATCTTGCCTTGTTGTTTCACTAATTTCCTCTCTAATACCTTCTATTTTTCCTAATACTGCTTCAGTAGTTCTTAATCCAGATAAAGTGTCGAAAACCTCTCTTGAACCAAAAGCACTTAGTAACATATCAGCCTGTCCAGCACCAAAAGTTTTAAATGTAGTTGCTAATTTTATCGCTTCATCGTTAGTAATTTTAAATTCTTTTGCTAATTCTTTTATTTGTTTTCTTGAGAATGTTGAAGCTATACCCATACTTTCTAATTCTAAATTGACTTTATTTAACTCTTTTCTAAAAGCTATAGTTTTTTCAATTTGAGCAGCAGCAGCAGTAGCAAGAATAGAAGCTGCAAAACCACCTCCAGGTGCTAATGCTCCACCAACACCACCAGCAATACCACCCATAATAGAGCTAATTCCACCTGCACCAAATAATGCAGGAAAACCTCCACCAATCATGGCACTACCAGCAGCACCTTTTAATCTTCCTGTCATGCCACCTGGCATTGCAAATATACCCTGTGGATTAGCATTACGACCAAACCCTAAATTAGTTGCAGAGAATCTTCCTGGTCTATTTATTGGACTTGTTGTACCTCCTGCTGGTGGTAACAATCCAAACGCACTTTGTTGAGTTAAAATATTCGCTGTTTTTGCAGATGATTTCTGTATATTTTTAACAGCTTTTTCTATTGGTTTACTTTCTATTTCAAATGTTCCACTAGATTGACCTGCTGCTGGCAATCTCATACTTGGAGGAACTAATTTATTTTTCCCAAGAGCATTTATTTGTTCTTGTGTAACAAAAGCAGTAGAAGCTGTCATTGGCTTTGCTGCTCTTGATGCTTGCATTTGTATTGTTGCGTTTACTTTTAATTGTTCTCCTATTGCTTTGCTAACTAATAAAAATTCTTTTGATCCTGCAATAGTCATATCTTGCATACGTTTAAGCAAAGTCATTGCTTCATTTCCTGCCATTATCGTGCGAGGAAATCCTTGTATTTCTTTTATCCTTGCACTTACATTTCCTATAGTTTTAGATGGATCTGCTCCACTTGCTTGAGCAAAAGCAACAGCTTCCATTCTTAATTTTCTAAAATTACCAGCTAATAAAGTAGTCGCACCATTTTGTCGGGCAGTTGCACTTGTAGCATCATCAAAGGCTTTTCTAACAGCAGCTAAATTATCTCTTGCTTTTCCTATTGAATTTCCAAAAAATCTCATTCCAGGATTTGCAGTTTCAAGAAAAGATTTAATTTTTCTGTTTCCTTTATTAATTTCTTTTTCTAACGCTGAGAGTTTTTTCTGTGCTGGTGCAGTTTTTATATTTATTTTTAATTTATTTAAATTACCAAATGTTTTTTCTACCTGTTTTGCAAGCTGATGTAATTTTTTTACATTCTGTTCGCCTTTACTCGTATTTATAACAAGATCAATTGTTTTAATTGCCATTTCGACCTATTAGCAAAACATATATCCTATTCTACCTTGATTTGGGTATAACGCTTCTTCTCTGTTGTACTTTTTGGTCATCTTGTTTCTGCTGTTCATGTTTTATTTCATAAAAAGCAGCCCAACCTACCATTTCTTCTATAGTTAACTTTTCACATAATTCACTAACAGTAAGTTTTAACTCATTTGCTAATGAGTATATAAACATCCAATCTCCATTAGCTTTTCAAATCGGCTTTTGCCTCTTCAACCTCCTTTTCAGATCCAGATTCAAGCATAGCTAATTGTATTTCCTGTAAAGTATTTGCGTTTACTTCTCTTCTCAAAGAAGCCTTATCTCCATCAGCAAATAATCTTTTACTATCTTTATCTAATGCTTTTTCAATCATCAGTTGTAAAGCAAAATCATTTGCATCTTGAGTTCCACTTTTTTTCTGAATCATCTCACGTTCAGCAATAGTTAATGGATGCCAAAAGATTTCTAAAATAGCCTCTCCATTTTCATCTTTTAATTCATATTTATAAAGTTGGCTTACACCAAATTTACTTTTAAGAAGATCAACTGCTCTAGTCATGTTATTGTATAGCTATTAGAAGTATATCAGCTATTAGCAAAAAAAGCACAAGATACAATTCCTAAGAAATGTGAACGATCTTCAACTTCTACAGGTATAATTCCACTTACTTCTCCAACTCTAGGAGAACAAGAAAATGGATCTGAATAATTAGAAGCATTTATAGAAGTTAAGCCATCTATTACAGCTTCTCCTAATGAAGATAAAACAGAAGTGCCTTTACCTTTTGGAACATAAATATTACATTGAATTGCACCAGAATAATAATCTGATGCTGCACCTTGATTTTGTAAAGTTGATTGAGTAAAAGTGATTGAAGTCGTGATAAATTTTTTAGTTTTTCCAGGAGTTGTATAAGTTACATTGTCATAAATCATAAGCACAGTATTATCTGCTGCTGCAACTGCATCAGTAATTGCTTTTTCAAAAGCTGCTCTTGCATTAACTAAGCTCATAATTTTCTATATTTTGAACCTAATGCTGGAGCACTTCTACCTGCTTGAACACCTTGATATAATACTTGACTATCAGCAACTCTGACATCTGGTTTTGTTTGACCAAATACAAAATCAACAACCTGACCTATAGTTTCCACATAAGTCATTATTGAACTATTTGGAGAACCTAATGCTTGCCTTGCATATTCAGCCCTATTGCCTACAAATACTGTATCTCCAAACTTAAATTTTTTATTCAAAGGGTATCGGGGTTCAATAATTGGTGGAGTTCTAATACCATTATCTCTATCTTTTTTTACCTGTGTCCACGGAGAAGTTCTTTCTTCATCCGAATGAGGTCTATATGTATTTGCTTGCCAACTAGAAGCAAAGAAACCAGTATATTGAGGACTTTCTGAAGGTAAATCTGTAAGAATCCTATTTACTAAGTTATTTAACTGACTATTATATTCTCTTCTTGTAGATGCGATTGCACTACTTAAAGCGTTAGGATCTGATTTAGCCATTAGAACCTCGCAATAATTGTGAACAGATAAGTCTGTCCACCTTGTAATGTACTTATATTAACTATTTTTGCCACCCTAGTTGAACCTGCGTAAGTTAATGTAATCTCATCATCAAAATCAGGTTGACTATCTCCAATAAGATCAGGAGTAATATATGTTTTAAATTCTCTAGTTTCTTTTCCTAAATCTTCTTCCGATCTAATAAATTCTATTGGAACATTAATGCTATAGCTTGTATCAGTTGTTGTATATACACCTGTACTTGTGTTGTAACTGCCAGATGCTTTTTTTGTATAAGTGATAGAAGTATCAAGTGAACTTCCAAGAGTTGCTACAACATCTTTAGCAACACTTTTTAATAGTGAATCAAGTTGACCTGCCATTATCCTCTTACCACTCTAAGTTGGAAACTACCAGCACCACCAAGCAGATATGCTCCCAGATAACTTTGTAGCCACGGATAAACGTCAAGAATATTATTTACAGATCCAGTTCCCTGACTATCAGTATTATATTTAACCTGTATATCTCCTAGTTTTACTTCTTCAAAATTACCATCTTTACCAGTAGTTCCTGTAATAGCATCAGTATCATTTGCCAATGCTCTGGCTAATTCGTATTGTGCATATTTGATATTGTTTGGTATTGCAGTACAAGCCAGTTCTACTCCATCTACCTGATAATTATTTCTAGGAAATTTTAATGCCTGACTATCGTCACATCTGTCTCCATAAAAAACTAAAGTATCAATCCATCTTGTAGCTGATATTAATGCTCTTTTTTTCTGGTCATCTGTTTTGTTTGTCCAAGTTGAAGAATCTGGAGAAGTATCAAAGTAATCATTAGCTTCAGACAAAGTGACATAACTATTAGCTGTTTCACTTTTTAAAGTTGCAATTATGGTAGCTGCCACGATTATTAAAGTAATTTAGTTTTATTGTAGCGTAAAGAAAAAACCCCACCAATATTTGATGAGGTTTGATGACCACAATTTAATATTATCTATTAAAGAGTTGTATTATCAAGTGGTGTGTTAACTGTTAACTGAACAATAGGAATTAAGTCAGCATCATATGTTAATGCCCACTTAGCTTTTGCTCCTAAGTTAGAGTTTGTTGGGTTATCAGAAGCATCATTCCACTTAGTACCCATGATGTGATAAGTACTGTGATAATCAACTGAGATAACATCCTGCTTAGAAAGTACGTTTCTTTCTGCTTCAATAGCCAAGTCTTGCTGA